>Ga0193753_10001600_pt1 | contig 19133 bp, 48 predicted proteins | sample H1c2metaG_FD_144925 | JGI IMG/M metagenome (GOLD analysis project Ga0193753, IMG submission 144925) | Soil microbial communities from a riparian zone of the East river system, Colorado, United States - H1c2 | ecosystem: Environmental > Terrestrial > Soil > Riparian zone | place: USA: East...
TGGCAGCATCGTGAAATTTAACCCCTCCATTTTCGGCACGATGCAATGCCAACACCCGACCGGACAGCCACGACTTGCGAAAACCGCTTGCGGATTGTGGTGTGTGACGGCATCCGGGATATCGCCGCCGATCTCAGCGACGTCGGCGAGGTAATGCTTGCGCGTGAAGATGCCGGGACCGCCGGCGCGGACTTTGTAGCCTTGGGCGCGGTACCACTGAGCCCGCATGTAGGCGTCATCCAAGCGCCAGGTGAAGGCGATCGACAGATAGGCCGTGTCGCCATCGGTCCATTCGGCGAGGCCGTTGACCCAGGACCCGCGGTCACCCACCCGAGCAACTCCAACGTTGGGCGAAGATGTGGGTGCCGGTGGAGCAAATTGACGCCACGGGCTTATCCTTGCCTTGTGGAACGCCGGACGCGGTACGCCAGAACGTCATTCCAGGCATCAGCATGCCGCCACTCAATGTGATTTGCCTGCATCTCAGTCGTGCCACCGCTTCGGTAACGAATCTCTGGCTTTTCGTAGTCAGGAATTGGGCACACGCCGCCACGCCACTCAATCCACTTTCCAAAAACAAGGTCGCGCCCCTCAGGACTTAGTGGCATCTTCGACATCCCCTTGCACACACGGACAATTCGCCGGCCCTGGACAACTGCCCGGCCAATCCGGGTAACCGCATTGGCACCGGCTGGCGGAACGTACTTCCGCTGGAGTACGACCATGCTCATCAAGATCGTCTTCTGGAGACCAACTCATAACTTTCTTCCTCTTTGGGTGCGGGAGGCGCGGCGGGGGTCAGTCATCTCGCAATCCCAACGCCGCGCGACGGCGATGATGTGGAGGGCGGGGTCAGGCATTGGGCGGCCCGAACGGCTCGATCGGCCTCGGAGGCAACCGCGTCCAGTGCGTGTGATACCCTGGCCAACCGCCGATCTGGCATCGGGCGGCTATTCGCGGCCGGAGGCTGTCCTGTGTGTGTATTTCCACTGTGTGCCCGAGGCAGATCGGGCTTCCCAGGTATGGCGCCTCCTCGATGGGGAACGTCCACCAAAGCACGTCGCCGTCTGCTTCGGTCCATTCATCCAGGGGCCTGGCGATTTCAGGATTGGCCATCAGCATCCCCCACCGACTCGCGGTCCAACGCCTGGCGCGCGGCTTCTCTGGCGGCCAGGAATTTTTCAGCATCAATAAAATGCCGCGCATATTGGGTGAACGGCTTCATTGCGTTGTCCATCGTCCGCACAAGCGCCCGCAGCCGCTCGATCTCGGCATGCAGTTCCGCGACCGCCTCCGTTGGCGTTGTATCGCTATCCTCAATCCCGAGGGCGCGCACGACGGCATCCAGATCGTTGGCATCGGACAGCGGCATCTCGACCGTGCGGCGCGCGATCTCGGCGTCTCGCGGATCGGGTGTCCGAACAGTTGTGACCTCCTCGATTTTCTCAAACCTACCGTCGTTGAACTCATCCTCCTGACGCGCCCACAATTTGCTGTCGCCGCCCTGATAGATGGTAAGAAACGACCCATCGACCAAGTCGGTCGCCATCTGAAGTTCAGCAGTTCCGACCACCGTATAAATCGTGCCTCGCTTCTTGTGACGGAACCGGTCTCGCGGGTCGGGCGTCTCACTCACGGGAGTGTCGATCAAGGCCTGTATTTCCATAGCTATTTGTCGAGATGCAGAGTGCGCCGCGACCTTCACCGCTGTATCCATACTATCCCACGGAACATTTGGATGCAGAGAGCGATCCTTTTTCATGCTAAATGCACACGCCACTCTTACCGCCCGCTTCAACGCCTCCCGTTCAACCCCCTTCAGCGCATCGGAGATCATCCGTTCCGCCGCCTCCATATCCATCTCGAAACTATCGCCCACGCTGATCGTGGTCACGGTTGATGCGAGACTATCGGCGAGGGAGCGGGCGCGTTGTTCGAGGGTGGTCATGTCATTCTCCATCGTGCTCTATGAACTCGCCGTTGAGATACATCCATGTGTCATTCTCAATGCACTCGCGGATCAGGGCCGGCCAACTCAGGGTCTTTGCGTAACCCTGTCCGGCGTCAGAAAACTCGCCGGATCGTTGGTCGGTCATGGCATTTCCTTCAGGGCGGTGAGGGCCGCTCGGGCTTGTTCGCGGTAATCGGCGCGGCAAGATAGCCCTTGGTAATCTTCAATTCGGCGCCGTTGAAGTCTTTCCTTTTCACTGTCCGGAAGCGTGTCCCACTGATCGTGCCCGGTGAAATCAACGACGTGAATCGCCCGTGCCACACATTCCACCATCGCCTCGTCATCCGGGTCGAGGACGCGCGCTTCTGGCAACAAATCCACGGCGGCGATCAGTGCGGTCAGATCTCGCTCCATCGCTTCCAGTTCGTGCGCCGCGTAGAGGCGGTCGCATTCGTCTGTTTCCTCCGGGAGTGTCTTGACGTAGCGAGACAGCATCATGGTCCACGAGCTTACGTGATATCGGACGTCCTCGATCGCGGCCATGACGGTTGGTGGCGGGCCGGCGTTTCCACGTGCCTGCCGCAACGGATCGACGGCGTCGGCTTTAGCCAGCATATGGGTGACGCGTCCGATCGCGCCAGACAGACCGTCCGGCAATGGTTCCAGGTAAGAATCCATCGCGGCTCGTATTCTCGAAGCGTCACTCATCGGGCGGTCCTTTCTGGGGAACTTATATGCTTCACTCTCTTAACTCCCGCGATTTAAGGATACCAAGATTGCAGGCCCGCCAGATCACCAGATCGACGGTTGTGATGCGGTCTCCAGTGGCCAGTGCGATGTCAGAGCAAAGAGCGGCCACCGAGGTGCCGTAATGCGATGCGACCCGCACCAAATGAACGTCTGGCTTAGCGCAATTGACGCCAAGGTTCTTAGCCAGATGCCATTTCGTGATGTTACCTATCCATGGCAGAGAAAGACTAAATTCAACCTTGTCGTTAGCCGCCTTGAACGCGGTGAAAAGGTCGGCACGTTCGCGCCAGATCATATCGATTGCATCAGCCTTCCCGCTCCTGCCTAGCACATTGCCCTTAACCGGGTTGCCGGAGCGGATCGCGGTCCAGACGCGCTCTTGAATAATCCTCGCGACTTGTTCCTTCATGCCACTGCAAAGGATTACCCAAATAACCTCGCCAGCAAAGTCTTCCGCCGTTTCAGGGGCTTTGACATTTTGTGCCCAATCGATGTCATACTCGTAGCCAGCCGCCACTACAGCCGCCCGGATTTCATGGTAGCGTACGGGAGTCATTTATATAATTTCCTTTCGGTTGGCATTGCCCGGTGCTCGACGCCGTCCAGCAGGGCGCCGGCGGCTTTTTTCCCGACACTCGAAAGCATCGTGCCTGGGCCTCCATGATCCTCCGCCGAGCCCCACGAGATTGTGCCATCAGGCCATGCGACATCTGGCGTCGTCCCGCTGCCGCAGACAAACGCCACGCGCCCGAAGCTGGATGGCGCCCAGCTCCCCCACTGCTTGAAATGGTACGGAACCGAATTCGCCGCGCACCAGTCTCGTGTTCTTCTGTGCCAGTCCGGATGCGACGGCCTCGCGCCTGGGCCGCTCTCGCCGCCTGACACCATCCAGCGGATGAATTCCCAACCGGACCAATCGACAGGTCCGAGCGCGGGTTCGTAGCTGACCCAGGTGTTCCAGCCCGCGGCGGCAATCGCGGCGAGGTGTTCGCGGCGTTGGTCGGCTTCCGGCTGGCGTTCGATACTGGTGCCGATCCATATATTACTGAAACCGTCGGGCCACCCAATCATGCCGCCCGCCCAATCGAAAGTCGGGAAGGCCGCGCCGGGCGGAGGCTTCCCTATCGCATCAAGCATCGCGGCGAACAATTGACCTCGCCCACTCGGGTGTGCGTCGCGCGTCGCTTTAGGGCCACGTACTAATTTGGCATTACCGAAGTCTTCACCGGACAGATCGGCCCAGGCTGCGAAAAACCGCCCCGCGCGCTCTGGTCGCTTCGTGAGTATCTGAAATCTGTGATGGGGACACCGCGCCATAATATCCAGAACACGCACGATCCAACCATCCGGCACATTCTCGTGGAACAAGTCCCCGTGCGCCACCACGAAGATATCCTTCGGCTTCCCCCACCGCAGCGGCTGGTCAAGCCATTGTTCGTTGAATCGGACCTCGCCCGTCCACACGTGTTTGCCGTTGACCTCGCGGGTTAGGCCGGCGCGGCTCGGGTGATGCTTCAACCGCGTGCCGGCCAGTCGTTGGGCGTAACAATTCTGACAACCCGTAGACTTTATGGAGCACCCTGTAATTGGCGACCAGGTCGCATCGGTCCAGGAAATCTCGGTGTGATCAGCCATTACTTACTCACTTTCATCGCGACCCGAGCCTTGAATATCGCCTCGCACGCCTCAGGATCGCCAAGCGTACCGAGCCGACGTCGATTGGCGCACATCATCGCACACTGCCGAACCGTGATCTCCGCGGCACCGAACGATATGGCCAGCGCCCGCTTGGACAAGGCGATGTCGTAGTGGTCGCCTGAGGGTTTCTGCTGAAACCACTTGCGAGCAACGCCGATCCGATCCGCCATCTGATGCAGTTCATCATCGGTGTCCGCGATCATGTGGCACATGACCATGCGGCCAAAGTTCGCGCGCATGTCGTCGACATAGACGGTCACTTTGATGTCTCCCTCGCCACCCTAGCAGCCCCGGCCTGTGCCGCGTCGATCTGTAGTTGCAACTCCAACCCATCAATGACCGCGAGGCCGAAGAACAGCAGTACGCACGCCAGGGCGAGGCTTAGGACGATGCGTTCGGCGAGGGTGAGGTTATGCATTCGCGATTTCCAATAAAACCGCAGCGTGGCAGGGACGATCCAACGCGCACCAGCAGACAAGATCGTGACCGCGCAAATTCTCGCGTGCCCAGGCTTTGTGGTGCGGGTCTGGCCACATCAGGCGCCGATACAGATCGATCGCCTCGTCAATGGTCTCGACTTTGCGGCCAAGGTCGTTTGACCACGTTCCGATTGTCCATCGATTGCCCCACATGGTTGGGCGGCCGACGTACACCGCGCCCTCGGGCATTCTCCAGCCCTTGGTCCGTTTTCTCTGGATCCGCACCGGCGCGCTCATATGATCCACACCACCGCACCCCAGAACGCGAACGTCAGGGCGATCCCGAGGATGGCGCCGGGGTTTAGGCCGTGGGGGATTTTGTCAGTGTCCATCAGTCTTCAACTTGAAGTTTGGCGAAATAGTCGCACCCATCGGTTGGGCAATAGACGTAGACGCCGTATCCGCCGCCGGCCAATCCGAAACCTTGCTCCGTCTGCGTGTGGCATTTTGGGCAGACGTCCAAGAGTGGCTCTGCATTTCGCGCTTGCTCTGGCGTCGCGGCCGGGTCCAGATGAATGGAGGCTTTGGGTTCATCAGCCATCAGATCAGTTCCTTTTCCGTGGCCAGCCATTCCGGCATCGCCATTGTCTTGTCGTCCGCGTCCCATTCGACCTGGGATTTCGGGAGCCAAACGGTCCGCGCGCCATCAAAGAAACGGTACGCCGCGTCGGTTTCGCCCCGGATTTCTCCGGCGATGTCGACTAGGTCGCTTTTCATGGCACCCGCTCCACCGCCTCAATCGCCTTCTCCAGCCGCGCGCGCACCGCCGCCAGGATCGTCCCGAGCCCGGCCAGATGCGGCCCGACGATCGCGGCATCCGCGTCGGGTAGCGGGTCACGGAGCGCGGTTCTGGCGGCGGTGATGCCGGCGAGGGCGGAGTGGAGGCGGGTGGTCATCACAGGTTCAGTCGCGATCACCGCGGCATTGTCCTCAATGCCCTTCTCAGTAAGCCGCCAGCGATGCCTCTGCCCGCCGTTGGCGCCGAACGGTCCCCACTCCCGTTGCAAACACTTCGGCCACGCGCGGGACAGACTGCTCAGAGCCATACTCAGATATCCCGCATCCGATTTCCACGATCCGTCCGGTGGGAGCCATGCGCGGGCGCGCTCTTGTGCCGGGGTTAGATTGTTGGCCATCAGGCGGCGGCGTTTTCGGGGGCGTTGTCGATCTCCGTACCGCCCACAAGCGCAATACCGCCTCCCAACGCCTTCCCCGCGCTGAACGGATCTGACAAGGCATCATCGCCGGCCTCCGCTCCCTCGGCCTCTTTGATGCGGGCGATCTCGGTGTCTACGGCCAGCGCGATCGACTTCAGATTTTCATGCTGCGGCAAGACCGCCTCGCGTTGGGGCTTCGTCAGGGCCGTGAAGAACGCCTTGTACGATTCAACCCCTTTATCTGCGGCCTCCCGTGCCTGCATCGTGACCAGCCGTTGCTCCGGCGTCACCGCATCCTGGCCGCCAATCCAGGCGATCAGCCGTCGGCCGGTCTCCTCGTTCATAAGTTCGCCCGCCGCGAAAATCGGCCGTAACGCGCCCGGGCATTTGCCGCCATATTGCCGATCAACCGTGAATCGCCCGTCGCCGGTCATCAGCGCCATGATCGTCATGTCGAACCGGAGAGATTTTTCCTGGATCGGGACGATCGCTCCCGGCACGTAAGTCTTTTTGCCGTCGACGATAGTTTCTATCAGCGGCTGCTTGCCGCGCGAGCACAGGATCAGATGCAGTCCGCACCCAAGCCATTGGCGGGTCAGCTTCCCCAAACGCCGCTTGGGCTTGGCCCACTTCGCCAGGTCGTTCCGTTCGGTTGCGTTTTCGACCATATCGAGAATGCCGCCCTCGGCGAACCATGCATGGCTCACGCTGTCGACAACCAGCGTGGTCACGCCGGCTTTCACGAAATCCCCCAACGCTTCCATGTAACGTTCCGGTGTGAACGGTGCAGTCAGAGCGCCGTACATGTAGCCGCCTGGGATTTGATCGACGTAAGCGCGACCTCGCTCGCCTCCCTCAGTGTCCAGCATCCCGCGCTTGCTCGGATCTGGCTCAATGCCTGACGCGAGTTTTAGGGCGGTGAGTGTTTTCCCCGTCTCAGACATACCGAACAGCGAGACGAGCAGTTTCATCCCCTGGCGCGTGACCGGAGCGATTTGGACGATTGGCATTATAACTCTCCCAGGTTGACGAAGTCTTGGTGGTGAATTTCAGCGGCTGCGCGATAAAGTTCGAACGCCGCTTCTGGCGTGTCTCTTCTTCCGAGGTAATGATGTGTTCCATCGTAGCCGATCGTCGCGGACCACCGGCCAGTAAGTTTGCAGTAGGTCACACCCTTATATCCGGACGTGTTATTCGCGTTCCTGCCTCTGTTGCGCCTGTTTTGCGGGGCCGTCGCGTCGCGTAGGTTGCCCCAACTGTTGTTGGACTTTACGGTGTCCCAATGGTCCACCTCAAATTTCGGCCAAACTCCGGTCATAATAGCCCACGCGGCGCGATGCGCTGCTATTCTCCGCCCCTTAATCATAAAGAAGATATAATCAGACTCATTAGTCGTGCCGACCACTTTCCCCGGGAACCTTCCGTTCCAGGACGTCGGCATATCCTCACGATATTTCCATCGCACGATGCCGGTCTCGGGGTCATAGGTCACCGCCGATAGAAGATACTCGACCGCGACGTGATCTCTTGGTCTCATCTGTGAAAACCGTCCCTCTGATCGATCTGGATGTAAGCCCAGTTCGGTAATTGCACCTGGAACGCGAGGTCTTTGTCGGGTTGGTCGCGGTGTCGATACCCAGGCCATTCGCCGCGTTCAAGGCATCGCGTGAAGACCTTTGCCGCACGCTCGTTTTCGATTCGGCCCGCCTCAAGCGATGATGGGTCAAGTTCACAGACCGCCGTAAGGTACGGCGCCTTGATCTCTTGACTCAGAAACCAATAGTGGTCTGGTCTTTTCCCGAAAACGCATTCGAAGCCTTCAATATACCACGCCGCCCGACGGTGATATCCAAGATCGTAGGCGTGCTTGCCGAACTTCTCCGGGTTCGCATCCGCCGTGGCTTTGTGGTCGTTCATGTGCGTGAGCGCGTTGGAGATGAAGTCCGGCCGCGCCCGGCACCAGATTTTCTGCGTCGGATGAAGCCAGAACAGAGATTGTTCGGTCTTGCCGTTTTCGAATGCCTGGCACACGAACTTGTTAGAGTAGAACGCCGCCCGCGCTTCGTGGATTGCCTCCATCTGATGCGCGAGAATGGCGGTCATACCGCTCGCCTTCGCGTAGGCACGAGCAGCTTTGGCGTCCTTTGAGCGCCAGTCCGCAGCTTCGACCACCAGTACTTTTTCCCGCAACAAGTGCGGCTCGAGGTGAATGATGTGCGTCACCGTGCCGATCGTGAATTTCCCAGCGTCGTCCGGATCTTCCCAGTTTGGATTTAGGCGCGATGATGCGTGCCAACACTTCTTGGGAGCCAGTAGAATCTGATTGATCATCCCGGCGGACAGGCTTGGTGTGGGGCACGGATCGGCGTGATACGTCTCGTGCGGGATGTCGTAGACGCCGGGCTCGGTGATGATCATCTCAGTATTTCACCCTGCAATTACGGACGTTGCCTCTAACGATCGCGACAAGCAGAACCTTCGCCAGATCGTCAGTGACGTCGCCACGAACCGCCATCAGATCGGCGATTACTTCGCGGTTGATGGTGGTGCGGTGTGCGATATCCGCCGCCCGCTCTTCGTCCGCGGCCTTCTGTGCGGCGACCTCCCGCGCGACCCGCTCCCGCTCCGCCTCAACCGCCGCGTCACGCTCCCGGTCGGCTTTCGCCGCGGCCGCGGCCCGCTGCTTCTCGGCATTCTCCTCGGCCAGACGCTCACGTTCCGCGATGACGCGTTCGCGCTCGATCCGGCCGGTTTCAGCCTTCTCCGCCGCCGCCTTCTCCCGCTCGATCCCGGCCAGCCGTTCCCGTTCAGCCTTCGCCAGCGCCTCAGCGGCCTCAGCCCGCTTCCGCTCGGCTTCCTCTGCCTGATGCACCCGAAGCGCTTCCGCCGCCTGTAGCGCGGCCTGAGCGAGTTCCTGGGCCTCCCGTGCCTTACGCTCCGCCTCCGCTTCCGCCGCCAACCGAGCCTCCACCGCCGCGTCACGGGCGATCTGTTCCTCGCGGACCCGCCGGGCTTCGATCGCGGCGAGGCGGTCGCGTTCGGCTTGTTCGGCGGCGCGTTGCTGTTCGGCCAGGGCGTCGGCTTCGCGCTGCACCGCGTCCGTGTATCCAACCCGCAGCTGCGCCAGGACGCCGGCCCGGACCTTTTCGGCGCGGGACCTGAATTCGATGGACCAGTCAAATGGCGCGAGGGATGCCGCCCGCGCCTGGATTTCGTCCGGCGACAGTACACCAAGGCCTTCGACCAACGCCTCCATGGCCGCGATAGCACCTTCGTTGGCCTTGCGCTGAGCTTCTTCCGCGGCCTCGATCGCGTCCAGTTCCGCGCCGACGCTGGCGATCAAGCCCTCCATCCTGCCGTCCAGGATTTTGAATTCGGCGTTGACATCACGCTGGGTCTTGATCGCGCCTTCTTTCAGGGTCTCGGCCAGGCGCTTGAAATCCGCCCGGGCGATCCGCACCTTCTGGCGCTTGGACCTGATTTCCGCGCGGCCTTTGACGGTCGAAACGTCCTTTTCCCAACCGTCGAGTTCGGCCTTTAGTTTGCCGAGGATGTCGTTTGTGTCCGCGGCAAGGATGACCGGGAGTTTCGCGGCTGGCAGTAGCCCGAGCGCGGTGCCGGGCTCGGGTTCGGCTTCGATTACGTCGCTCATGACGCGGCCCCACCCTCTTGCGCCAATCGAGCGTGGGCCGATCTCCTGACTGCCTCTTCAGTATATAATTCAGGACCGATGTCGTGTCGCAATACCACAACGAAACACTCGTCTTCAGGGCCATCTTCCCTATAGATCGCGCCCACCGCCCGACAGTGGTCGATTATTTGTTGTGCGGTATCGGATGGAAAAACAACAACGCAAGGCTTCTGATATTGAGGAGCCCAAACGGTGTGCATCTCGCCAAGGCGATCCGCTTCGTGGCGGTCCCATTCTGCAAAGTCGTCGCTCATGTCATATCCCTCATCGTTTCAGTCTCCGCCCCACCGCGCACCGCCACGAACACCACCCCATCCGGCAGCACGCTCGGATCGCCCGAGCGCATGAACCGCCGTAGTTTCCCGGACCAGGTCAGGAGTTCGGCGTCGGTGATGGGGATGTGGGTGGATGAGAATTCGAGGAGGATGCGGGTCATGACGGATCACCTCGCCCTTCCATTGGGTCGGGACTGGAATGGTGCCGGATATGTTTGAACGTCACGCCGGGCGGGAGGTCGTTCTTGTCGCCGGAGCCCATGTAGGCCGCCATGCGACGCGCCCAGCGCAACAGAGAGTGATCGTCTGTGCGCGGGCAGAGATCGTGATTGAGTTCAACGAGAGTGCGGTTGCTCATGACGTTTGGTCCGCTTCCGTTATCTCGTGCCCATTGCGCGCCAGGACCTTCTTCGCCGATTGCCGGGCGGCCAAAAGATCACGCGCAAGAGTGGATTGTTTGACATATGCACGGCTATCGAACGTCACCAGAACAATCATCGCGGCGCACAAGGCTTTATTTTCCTCATAAAGAGCGTCGACCTGTCGGATACGGTCGGCGAGTTGGGTTGACAGGCGTTCACACGCAGCATCTGGTGTGTCGCCGTATCGTTGCCAGTCGCTCACCTCACCACCCGCGGCGCATACCCAACCACCCGGAACCCCGTGCAGCACACGGGCTCGCCGAGCAGCCCGGACATCGAGCGCGCGACGCTGGCCGGGACCTCGTGCAGCGGGGCGCCGTGGGTCAGAGTGATTTCGAGTTCGCGGAGGGGGCCGGAGGATGTGGCTAGTTGGAGGATGGCTTTCATAACCGTCTCCTGAACGCTTCCTGGACACGCGATTCCCACTCTTCTTTAGAAAAAGATCGCGCATATAAAAAGGCAAGCAACTCCCCCGAACTGAACCCGCCACGACAGTTGTGACCCTTAAGGTCGACCATGGCTGGCTGGGGACCGTAAAGATGGCAATAGACCTCGTAAGCCCGCAATGAAACAGATGACGGGACCTCGGGGTTCCGGCGAAGTTCGGTGGTTTGAACTGGATGAAACTCTATTGTTGTATCGACCATCACTCACCCCTCGCGGCTTTGATCGCGGCGCTTATCGCGTCCAGCGTTTCCTCGATCTCCTCGACATTTTCCGCCTCGTCTGGATCGAGCGTTTCGCGGAGTGGTTGGCCGTCCGATCCGACCCTGCAATACGATCCCAGCAATTCTCTCACGTATTGAGTAAGTAATTCCCTCGCTGACTCCAACGCCGCCAGCATCCGCTCGCTCGCCGCGAACCGGCGTGCGTTGGCGAGGGCTTCCGCACGAGGAGCCCGTGTGGCCGCCTCGCCTTCATGGAAGAATTCCGCGATGCCGTCTCCCGCGTTGTCACTGACGAAGACGCGGCGGCCTTGTTCGATGACTCGCGGGTGTGGAGATTTGCAGGGCATCATGCGGCTCCCGGCGTCTTAAAGTACACGCCAATGATATTGTGTCGGCAGAATTCCGCGTATGGGTCGTCGCCTTTCCAGACCCGGACGTACGGGATGTCTGAATACATTCCGCGCATTTCGAATGCCTCGATGCGGGTGACGCCGGAGCGGCCAACACAGAAGTACACAGGATCAGCGACGTGTTCGACGGCATTTGCCACGTCGATTGATTCGATCTCTGGAAGTTCGTTCATCACTTCACCTTTATCTCAACACCAAGATTGCCAACATCGACCGTCACCGACACCAATTCCGCGCCGTCCGCCTTGAGCGACTTCTCAAGGTCTTCCAGCACCCCGGAGATGTCCGAGCCATAAGCGGAGATCGTGGCCTCGATGCTTTCCAGGCGGGCTGTTTCGCGGGCGTCGAGGGTGGCCTGACTCACGTGGTAGGGGTCGAGGCTCATTTTTGAAGTCTCCTGTTTCGTTCTTTCGATCGGTCATTGTCACATGCCCGACAAAATCTCTTTCCTTGATATACTCGTGTGTTGCCTTCCGAATATTCATGACCGCGAGGACAATGAGTTTTATTCCTATGAATAGCGACCGTGCCGTCAGGTTGTTCCGAGTTTTCAAGTGGCGTGCACACGACTAAATGACTAGGATTAACACAAGATTTTAGACGACACACACGATGATCAAGCTGCATCCCCGCTGGAATAAGACCGTTCGTTAATTCCCAAGCGCCTCGATGGGCCATAATGGTCTTGTTTTTACCAAAGACTTTCGCGGTGAAACGCCCGTAGCCCTTCTTTATATAGGCAGTCCAAATCCAACAGCCGATCGGGTCTGATTTGTCCACGTGACGCCAGAAGTTACGCGCTTGGTCCGCCCATAGAGGCATTTCAACGCGTGAGCCTGGATTGCCGGGGGTTCCGTAGTCGGGCATCGACGCATCCTTCGATATCAGTGCGTGCGGCTCGTTCTTCGCCCGGATTCCATACTCGGAAGCGGGCCAGAGGCGGCGGTATTGCGGGACGCTTGGCATCAGGCGGCTTTGGCGATAGCGGCAAGACAACCCGCGCAATCGACCACATCCTCAGGTCGTTGCTTCCACGCGGCGTTGGCGGGGACATCAAGCGATCCAGGTTTGCCGCCTGTCGCGCCGGTAGCGCATCGCGCCCAAAGCAGTCGGATGCCTGGGTGGACGTCGGCTCCCTCGCAGGCGTGGAGCGTGCCAGCGCGGTCACGCCACACAATCGGATGGTCGTCCACTGTGGTGAATACGTTGTTCACGCGCCGTCCTCCGACTCATCATCCGTTTCGCACATCGGGCAGTAAGCCGGGCCCGGGCAGTGGCCGGGCATTTCTCCCGGGCATCGGCACGGCTCAGGCCGATACCAGCGCCGCATCGCCTCGTATTCCCGCTCTTCGCGCGCGTCGCGTCGGTCCAGTTCGGCGCCGGATTGTTGGTCCATGAGGCGTTGCTCGTGGTCGGTGTAAGTCGCCATCTACTCAAACTCCCTCTGCAATTCCTCAATCAGCGCCTGCCTGTTCCGATCCTTCGCGCCAATCCCAAACCCACCCGCGAACGCGGTGCGTTGGATCGGGGTGCAATAGTCGTGAGGAACGACCGTCACGAGTGAGGCCGGATCGGCGATCAGGCCGGCGCGGTAGCCGGCGAGCCAGGAGGGGTTGGGCATCATTCGAACTCCGTTTTATTACGTACGTGGTACCCATGCCCGGTGGCATCGCGCTTCCAGATTCGCTTCCGATTGATTGTCATCTTGCGATCGATTTCGGTCTGTAGATCAGTGCCCAGATTGCGGGCGAGCCGGTACAGGATGATCACCACATCCGCGATTTCCTCGGCGGCTTGGGGGTTATTGTCATCAACCGACAACGCGCGAAGTAACTCCGCCATTTCCTCATTCACACGCGTGGCGATGCGCATATTGCTTGACGCTGTGCCGAATGCGTGGTCAGCCCAATCACTTACGGTAGCCTGCGTTTCGGGCATCTACGCGGCCTCCTTCGTTTCAACTTCAACATCCACCAGCGCCACGCGAAGCAGTGCATTGCGGATGCCTGCGGTCGCGCCGATCGCTCTTGAAATCGGGGCGTAGGGCACGGTGAAATGGGCGTGGCGCAGGATGCCGGTCAGGTCCTCGATGGCGTCGAGGTCTTCGAGCATGCGGCGGATGTCGGATGCGGTTAATGTGCTCATCACTCTTCCCCCGAAACAAAATTATCCGCAGCCCACCGCTCAACCGCCGCGTCGTCTGGGGGCAACCAATCATCCGTCAGCCTCAGGATTTCCGCTCTGTCGTAACCGTCGAGAAAGCCGAGGGTGGACTGGATCGACAGCACCGCGCGCTGATAGGTTAGTGTGGCGCTGCGGAGTTGATCGCGGGCGGTGAGTTGGTTGGCGATGTGGACTTCGAGTTCGAGTTCGTGGGATGTGTCGGGGGCGGTGCGGGTCAGGGTTGGGTAAAGAGCTAGGTTCACAGCCACTCACCCCGCAACCGCCCGAGCACGGCACACAGAAGCAGCGCCACGATGCACAGGACGACGAGGCCCGCGACGGCGAGCGTCGTGAGCACGACAGCGACGGCGATTGTTTCGATGATGGTCACGCCCCACCTCCCGCGAACGCCCGAAGCACCGCGCGCGCCCCGGCCAGTGCCTCGCGGAACCGGTTGGCGGCGACGGCTTCGCGGCGGATCAGGACCGTCGGCGCCGTCCCGCGCTGACCGATACGCAGCCCGAGTCCATAATTCGCGGCGGCCCAGGATTCCCCGGCCTTTGCGACCGATGCGAGGGTATATCGTAACGAGTTAACGCCGGTATTCACGCGGGGTTGACGCGGAATTGCCAAGACGGCGGACGGTTTTTGACGCACGGTGCCGGGAGAACGTGGTTTTTGGGAGGGAATGCGGTGCGCGGACATCAGATGAGGCCCCCGACCAGGGGAGTGGTGGTTACATGCGCAACTATTCCGCAACCGGCGGGTGAAAAATGGTCGCGAGTCTGCAATTTGTGATTGGACTGGGCGCATGGTGCGCCGTATCGTATGCGACGGCCGCCGATAGAAGGGCCGAGGCGAGGGAAAGAGGTATGGGAGAGGGACAAGGCGGCCTCCGGTGCGTGCGGAGGCACAAGACACCCAAAATGGGTGCGGGTCAATACCCAAAATGGGTGCATGCGAAAAAACACAGGACCGCGAGCTGGGTGGCCGCGCGCGGTGGGTCGTGATTGCTTCTTTCGCTAAGCCTCCACCGTTACCTTGGCGCGGTGGGCCTAGACCCAAACCCACCCCAAAACCGAAGCCCCAGCCAAGATGGAATCTGGCCCGGTCCCCAGATCACCCTGGCGATTCCTACCGTTTTTTTTGGCGTGCCTGTTTGGCTTCTATGCGATCGAGTAGTTCGAACGAGCTTTGGGTGTCTGCGACCCACCGCTTAATGATGGAGCAGTCTATCGCCCACAAGGCGCAGAATGTCTCCGCGTCTCCTTTGGAGATATGCTTAATGTCGTCGTGAAGCTCCTTGTTCAGTCTCGCGCTGCCAACGTTAAACTCCATAATCAAGGCCTGAACATGCGCCCCTGACTGAATCGCGTTTGAAACCTGGGCAACACAACATCCCTTCTGGGTCCACCAGACCGCCCTGAAAGTGCACGACGCGAAACTGATATTATCGTGGGCCAAATAGGCGCAGTGCGACACCAATCGCCGCCCGTATTCAAACTGTCGGCGTATCCTGGCTAAATCCTCCTCGGTGGCCGCACGCGTCGGCACCGAGACCAAACATATCGAACCGAGCAGAAAGGTGAGGCCGGCAAGTCTACCCAGTTTCATTGGCGCGCCACTCCATGACCATCAAGCGTTAACCCTACCCTCCGCGCGCTGGATCATATCAGGGGCCTCATCGACGAGGGTTGGGTGATCCGCAACGACGCGGATCAGGACGTCCTCTTCGATCCCTCGCAGGCGCCCCCTGTACATAAAATCCATCGTAAACCCGGTCAGGTCGCAAAATTTAACCAGTAGCCAAGGGTCGGGGTAGCGGGCGCCCTCCTCGTAATTCCGCCAGGTGTTGCGGTGCACATCGAGCTCCTTGGCGCACGCGTCTGATGACCCAAAGACAACCGATCGGGCGGCCTTAAGACGGCGGCTCAGTTCCGGCTTCAAATCAGACTTCCGGGCTTGCTTTGGCATACCGAATTGGTAGCACTCCCCATTTTGGGTGCGCGCCACACAATTTGGGGGTTGACGGACACCCATTATGGGTGCAATCTCAGGGTATGACCATTCCTGAGATCATCGACCTTTTGGGAGGCCCGACCCCGGTAGGTGCCGCGATCGAAGTGCCTCCGACCACAGTTGGTAATTGGAAGGCGCGGAACTCCATCCCAGCGCGTCATCATGCCGCGATAATCAGATTTAGCAATGGGAAGATCACGGCTGACATGCTCGTGCGCGCGCACGAGAAGTCCACTGCGGTCGCCGCATGATGTCCGGCCAGATCATCCCATTCAGCATCCAGCGCCAGGATGAGCGCCCTCGTGGGTATCGTGGCCACTGCGTCTACATCATCGCATCCAAAAAGGATAACATCGTAAAAATAGGTTTTTCCAGCGATCCCATAGGCAGACTGGCGTCGCTTCAGACCGGTAGACCTCACGAGTTGCGGATTATCTGTCTCGTTCCAGGAAGTCAGTGTGTAGAGAGAGACTTCCACATACAGTTTAAGCGGTCGCGGGTTGGCGGGGAGTGGTTCAACTTCCGCCCGGAAATGATGACATTTCATTCAAAGGCGTCCTTGGTTGAAATGCGGCAACCACGCAAAGGGGAAAGTGTTGATCTGATCCCGATCATCAGTGGGTTTTGTCGTCTCGAAGATATCGACAAAATTAAGGCCGTTGGCGGCTACGCCGAACAATCCTTGTCCGATCAGCAACATCTTCTGACATCGGCGATCATCGGTCACGTCCAAAAGGCGATCGCGTGCATCTCGGAGTTGCGGGGCATCAGTCTCGCGGAGGCATCTGAGGCGCTTGTTCGAGTTGTCCCTCTCGTCAACGAAAATTCTCCCGCTCCCGATGAGCGTGTATTCCCAAGACCAAATACGCAGGTCGGGTTTCTGTTCGGCGAAATGCCGCGAGGCGCCGCATGACGCAAATCTCAAACCCACGGCTCACGACGATCCCGGCGCTCGTTTTCAAGTTTGATAGCCGCGTCCTCCCATTTCCTATCTGTGGTCCGGGGCGTCGGAGTGGTTGGGGGTGGAGCGGGATTCGTAACCGCAAGCCGAGCCGTAGTGGCGACGGCGTGGTTGACCTCCATCACCCGGCGTATCCGCTTGGCCTCACTCACCAGCGACGCCATCCCGCCGAACAGCGCGGCGCACGTGATGCCGGACGCCATGATCACCGCACCAGGAATGAAGGTGATCGGCGTTGCCATCATCGAAAATCCGATCAGCGCGCCAAGCAGGTTCAGGACCGCGACGATCGCCAGAATGCCGTCCATTTCGTTTCCCCCGTTTTTGTCAATCGGCAACCTGGGCATGGAATGCGCGGGCGCGCAATTGGCGGTGCGGCGTGACCGTGCTCCAGGCGCGGATACTTCGGGCATTGGATGGGCCGCGGACGACATCGGATGTCGCAAAGGCGGTCGGTGAGATGAACCGGGTCGTGTTCGCTGGCCTTTGTGGTCTGTCGGGCCAAGGTTGGGCACGAGTAGACGAACCGAACGCTCCGCTCACCTGGCACCGAACCCCCGCCGGCACCGAGGCGCTGGCGGCGATCGCAAGCGTCCCCGTCGACCCGGCTGACGAGCGGGCTGCGATGCATTTTGCTGAGGACAGCGAATGATCGTCTACAAAATCACCAACGTCCTGAATGGGCATGCCTATGTCGGCGCGACCACATTGTCGTTGCCTAGGCGGTTTGCTTATCATCTCAAGAAAGGTCGTGGCGCTTGCCGGGCGGTTGCTGCCGCTCTGAAAGAGTATGGACGCGAGAACTTTAAGGCGGAAGTTCTTATGGAGGCGTCGTCTCTTGATGAAATGTTCCTTATTGAAAGGCAGATGATACAGACTCACGGGACCTATGTCGGAGGCGGATCGGGCTATAACCTCACCTTTGGCGGTAAGGGTGGCGCTGGGACTCCCGCCTCCGATGGCGCGAAGTCCGCGATGTCTGTGGCGAGAAAGCATTGGTTGCGGACGCCGCAGGGGATCATCGCGCATCGCCACGCCTGCCAAAAAATGGTGGCGGCTTCGCAGTCCCCAGAGGCGGCCGCGAAGCGTACCGAAGCAATCCGGGCAGCGATGCTTGACCAAGAAAAGAGAGACAGAATAGTGCGTGGGTTGTCGGCTGGAACGGCCGCTTCTAAAAAGCATACCGCTCAACGCATGCTGGTGATCTGCGGCGAAAATCATAAACAAGGTCCAAATCTCTACACCGCCCCTGATGGGAAAGAGTCTTGCCGCGAATGTAAGCGTAGGAACACGAAGGCATACAACGCGCGACGAGCGGTCCCATGACATACGGCGCTCCTCCGCGTCGTAGCCCCCACCACCCTGCTGAGCGGGGCCCCGACCGCGGGGTGGTGGGGGCATCTATCCAATTGGCCGGCTTCCTTCTGAGCGCTGACCCGTCCCGTTCCTGCCCGCGGGTGACTGGGCAGGACCACGCTTTGTCTGTTTCCCCCTGGGTCGCGAGACCCCAACTCATGCCCCGGAGGTATCCTGCCAGGATCGCCTCCGGGGTGTCTTTTCTGAGGCCTTTACACAGGCAATTCCGCGTCAACGGCATTGCCTTTGAAAACGTCCCACTTTCGACCAAAACGCGGTTGGGACCGCGCGAACGCATACCAACAAGAAACATTGGGTTCGGGTTAACTCCTGTTTGCTCCACGCAGAATGGAGAACCCTCGTGCGCAACGTTAGTGGAAAAGGTCGCCTAGAGATGCAAGGCGAACTCACAGCCGATGATTGTGCGGAACGAATAAGCACCATCTTGCGGCGAAAATTCGCGTGGATGCGGTGCGCTGACAAATGGTTGGCCGGTCGGATCGGATCGGATCAACGCGCCGCGCAAAACTACCTGTACGGCAAACACTGCCCGCCGATGCACAAGCTAATCGAGTTGATGGCCGAATGCTCCGAGCTCGCCGACGAAGTGAACCGCCTTGTGGCTGAACGCCGGGTCGCGCGTGGTGAGAAGTGAAGACATCCAATCTGACCCTCGGGCCTTGGAAGAAATTCGAGGTCGGGACGGGGCTGTTTCCGTTCGTGTCCATCGGCTGGGCGACGTTCTGGTGCTGCCAGGGGTCGCCGATCGCGCGGCTGATCGAGATGGCGGCCGAGTTGAAGAAATGCAAAGCGGCATTGGCTGATGCGGCGGCGGAGTTGAAACGCCGGCACGGGGACTGACACTGAAACGACGGGAGGGAACGAAATGCCGGACGCACTGCCACCATCGGACCACAACGTCACCGTCAACGGGATCGCCGCTGACCGGTTGCGTTCCATTGTCGAGAGAATTGAGCGGCTGCATGCCGAACGCAAGGATCTGGCCGCTGACGTTTCCGACATCTTCAAAGAGGCCAAAAGCGCTGGCTTCGACGTGCCCACCCTTCGCGCGCTTATACGCGTGCGTGCGCGAGACCCGGCGGAGGTCGAGGAGATGGAGACGTTGGTCGAGG
>Ga0193753_10001601_pt1 | contig 19131 bp, 16 predicted proteins | sample H1c2metaG_FD_144925 | JGI IMG/M metagenome (GOLD analysis project Ga0193753, IMG submission 144925) | Soil microbial communities from a riparian zone of the East river system, Colorado, United States - H1c2 | ecosystem: Environmental > Terrestrial > Soil > Riparian zone | place: USA: East...
GGTCCAACGGTTCAGCGCATTTGAGCGGCAGCGAGTTCATCACCAACTTCACGTGATTGCCCCTCACCGTCGCGCTAAAAGTCCGGCCAAAACAGCTCTTAGACTAAGGTCCAATAGCGGATTCTGGGACGGCGCTGCCCCATACCCCGCCAAAATGAGGAGCCCGCAGTGTTTACATTCGTTCTCGACTGGCTGAATCAGGCCCAACTCCCACTGCTGGGCATCCTGCTCATGATCGGAATGATTGCCGCCGCGGTTGCCAGTCACACCTTTCGCCAGATTCAGGACCGTCAAGATGCGGCTGGCGGCAACGAGCGGTCAGAGAGTCAGGAGAGTTATATCGTCTCGGCGGTCCTTGGCCTGCTGGCGCTGCTGTTGGGTTTTACCTTTTCACTGGCCACGGACCGTTTCGAAGCTCGACGGGGATTGGTGCTGGAGGAGGCCAACGCCATCAGCACGGCGTTCTTGCGTACACAGCTTCTCGACGAACCGCACCGTGCCCGCCTCAGCAAGCTGCTGATCGAATATGTCGACAACAAGATTGCGTTGGGGAAGGCGGCGGATCTCGACACAGGCGTACCGCTTCTCGCTGCCGATGACAAATATCTAACCGACATCTGGACCGCGACGAGCGCCGCCTTCGTCTCCATCAAGACCCTGGATTTTTCCAGCACCTTTGTGGATTCGATGAACAATATGATCGAACTGGATGCCGCGCGCAGGTCCGCGCGGCAGGCGCATGTGCCAACGGAGGTCTTCGCCGTGCTGCTGGCCTACCTAGTGGTTTCGGCGGGTGTACTGGGTTATGTCCTTTCGGCGCGCCGCGGCTGGCTTGCGAGCATATTCCTGATGGGGCTGCTGACCGTGTCCCTGTTGTTGATCATTGACATAGATCGGCCGACGTCGGGAGGCATTTCTGAATCCCAACGTCCGATGGAGAGATTGCGCGACTCTCTTAAGAGCCAACCAACATCCGTTTATGACCGCTTGCGTGAGCCGCAGCCCCAGCTGGGTAGATAAGAAAACCGGCCCGACGCGCCCGCCCAACGATCGCTATTTGCTCCGTATCACAAAATTCGGAATACCATGGAGTGTCACGTCGTGGCTGGTAAGGAAAAATGAATGGTCGTACCACCGCCCGCACCATTTTCGGCCCAGATATCGCCCTTGTGTGCAGCAACGATCGACCGGGCGATGGACAGTCCCAAACCCATGCCCTCCGCCTTTGTCGTGAAAAACGTCTCAAAAAGAAACGGAAACCGGTCTACAGTAATCCCGCAACCATGGTCGGTCACAGAAATTTCAACGTTCCCATCGCCCGAACGCCTGGATCGCACCGCGATGTGCGGTTCCGCTCCCGAAAGTCCATCCATCGCCTCCATCCCATTCACAATCAGGTTCAGCAAAACTTGCTGGAGCTGTGTTCGGTCGCCCAAAACGGGCGGCAGATCGGGTTCGAGGTCGGTACGTATGCCGATACCGCGCCGCAAGGCGTCGGCTGAGACCAGCCAGAGGACGTCTGTCACCACGACATTGGCGTCAAGGGGTTGCAACTGCTTGTCTTGTTTCAGCAAAAATGCCCTGATCCGGCTTATTGCGGCGTCCGCCTTAACAATATCCGCGCGTATATCCGCTACGATTTCGCGCATTGCCGCGCGCGAGGGATTTTCAGAGGCCACAAGCTTTTCCACGGTCTGCGCGTTGAGGGAAATGGCGCTGAGCGGCTGTCTGACCTCATGGGCAATTGCAGCCGTCAACTCGCCCATTACCGCCAGGCGTTGGGCATGAGCCAGGGCGCGGTTGACCTCTTCGGCGCGCTTTAGATCGGTGATGTCTATCGCCGAGCCTATATAGCCGGCAAAATCCCCGTTCTGGGCATAACGCGGTACACCCTTGTCTAGAATCCAGCGATATTCCCCATCATATCGGAGCAATCGATATTCCATTTCAAAGTCTTTTCTGGCATCGAAAGCATTTTGATACACGTCGACGCAATATTTGAGATCCCTCTCATGCACGGCTTCCGCCCAGCCAAATCCCAGTTCCTGCTGGAGGCTGCGGCCCGTGAAGTCCAGCCAGACCTGATTGAAGAAATCGGACAGCTTGTCGGGCCCAGACATCCAGATGAGCACCGGCGCGTTGTGGGCCATGTGCCGAAAACGTGCTTCGCTCTCGCGCAACGACTGCTCGGCGATCCGCATTTTTTCCACCAGCGCGGCAATGAAATAGAGTGGAACGGATCTCAGCAGAAGAAAATTCTGCAGCAAGACCGCGGTATCGGATGGCGAATGGCCAACAAAAGGACCGCGCCCAGAAGCCGCTGAATCCACCGCAAAAAATGAAATAGCGGCAATCGCGCCTGCTGCGCCGCGCATGCCGAAGCGGAGTGCAGCCCAGAAAAGCAACGGCACCGGCGCGTAGAACCGGACATCGGCAAAGTAGATGGAGCTCGCGCCAGTATTGAACGCCAGATAGCCCGTCGTGACCAGGCCGCCGATAAGGGCGCTCACTTCCAGGAAACGAACAGAGGTAATATTTCGCCACTGCCCAGGAGGATTGAAAACCCAATACAGGATGAAGGGGGTTGCAACGAGTTGAGCTAGTGCGTTACCCAGAAACCACTCAGACCAGGCCAATCGAAAATCATATCCAAGGCCGTTGCAGATCGCGCCTCCGCCGATCGCAGCCAAAGCCGGCAGGGCCAATATTATAAATATCGAGAAGAATGTGAAATCCCTGATGGATTCGGGGCGGGTTGGATTTCTGACATAGCGATGCGCGATGACGGCTCCAAGAAGCACCTCAGCGGCGTCAATCATAAAGGCGGAAAGCAGGAACCATGCGGGTATGCCTTGCGAGTGGGTGGAAAGCAGGCGGACCGGAATTGTCGCCAGAACGAAAATCCACCAAAATCCAGGCCGGCACTTCAGCAGCGCGCAAAGCAGAACAGCATTCGGGAACCAAAAAGGCGATGCGCAAAACTGGCTGAATGCGATCCCATAGCGATAGGCAATATAATATGCTGCCAGGAAGACAACGAACCACAGAACATTCTCAAAATATGAACGACCACCTAGAGCCACGCGACGATCCAGCTGCTATTTCTGGCCAATTGTTTACGGCGGCTTATAGGGGCTACGGCTTGGCCCGGTTCGCCCGCAAGACAGGGAATGTACCTGGGTAACAACAATTGTCTACAGATTGTCATGAGTTATGGTGAATCACGCCATTTATCATGCGTCATTGGGCCAAGCGTGGGCGCATTTTGACAACCACACCAAAGGCATGGCGTTCTTAATCGCTCTGCACTATTCTGCATACAGAATTGACATTCTGGCATCGGCTCCCGCCTGAACCCGCAGAAACTGCCAGTATACACTGTCTCGTGATTTTTTCCAGATTTAGAGGTCTTCCAACCATGTCGCGGCCCGCCACGCGCATCGCAATCCTGGACGATGATCCGTCCGTTCGAGCAGCCCTCGGGAGACTTCTGAATTCATCAGGCATGGTCCCCGTTCTCCATGCATCAAGCGCAGCCTTGATCAATTACCTCGAACGAGAGACGCCGGACTGCTTATTGCTCGATCTGTTGATGCCCGGCGCGGATGGAATTGATGTATTGGGCCATATGGCTCGCCTGCCCATTCGTGTACCGATCGTCGTCATCACCGCAACGGACGGATCAATGCCCGCTGAAGCTTGCTTCGCGGCGGGTGCATCGGCCTATCTGCGCAAACCTCTCAATGCTGACGAACTCATTCAGACCATTGAAATGGCGATTCTACAATGACTTGGCAGGCATGAATGGACAACATCAAAGGTTATCCCAATCCCACCCAATGACGTATACGGCCAACATCGACATGGAGAAATCTTGAGTCGGGATAATAGCCGACTCCACCCATTCGCATGGCGAGCGCTGTCTCGCAAACCTTTTGCAACGACCGGCCTGGCAACGAAATGTCCACCGCCTGCCCCTTCATATGCAAGCTGTGCGTCGCCACCTGGGGATCGAGCCGGTGCAATATCGCATTTGTCTTTGCCGAGCGGTAACCCGAGTACAATTCGAAATGGCAATCGGTGCCCAGCCTGCGCCCGATCTGATTGAGCACGTCAAGAAGCGTGGGCTCGATGGGGAAAACATCGCCCGTCTGGAAATCCCTGAGTGCATGATTGATTTCGGCAAGCGCGTCAGAAACATACTTACCTTCGGCCCAATACGTGACCTTCTCCAATCGCTCGCCTGTGTTGCAGCAGTCGAAGGATAAGGCACGGGTATCCAGCTTTCTAAGACCCACAATTGCTGGTGCCGCCAATGTTGGTCCTGTCATACCGAGCGCCACAACAGAGGTGACTACCCCACTGCCAAGATGCAACAGCGAGCGCCGCGAAACACGCATGAACAGTGCCTTTCAGGTTCGAGCATTCAGGCTCATGAGCGCAAACCAGCGGGGCGCCTCATGCTGGGTCGATTTTTCTGCCGGTCGCTCTTTCGATTGCCGCTATCAGCAATTCGGCCTGGAACGGCTTTTGTAGATATGCGACACAGCCCACCTCCGCCGCCTGCTTTCGGAGCAATTCGTCATTGGACCCGGTCATGAAAATGACGGGAATCTCGACATCCAGCGCTGACAGCATCAGGTGGACCAGGTCTATCCCGCAATAGTCACCCAGATGGATATCCGTCACCAAGCAATCCACCTGTAATGTCGCAACGGCCTGAAGGAACTCCTCCGCCGAGAAAAATGGGCGGGCACAGTAGCCGTGAAACAAGACCATCCGCTCCACAGCCCTGAGAACAAGCGGGTCGTCTTCAAGTATCGCCACGACTTTTATCTGTTCCGTCATATTATTTCCGTAACTTTTTAGTCATTGCCGCTTCGCCACCAAGGCTGAAATTCCGGCTTGGCTCTAATCGGTCTCTGACTAAGATCGACTAGCCTTTTGCGTCTTGCTATGTTTCGCCAACGATTTGTCCGATTGCGCCATGCTTCGTGTAAGATGGCCGCGGCCGATTTGCGGGAAGCGCTTGTGAGTGATCGCGACACCAGTCAAGCCGTCGGCCAAATCCCGAGCACAGCGGGAGGCCTGGCCAGACTTGCCTGTGCTCGGGCCAAAGCCGCTGGGCTGAAGCTTCAACCGCTACTGCAGAAATCGGGGCTCGCGCTCTCGCAAATCGAGGATGCACGCGCGCGCCTCAAGGTACGAGATCAGATAAACTTTCTGAATACTGTCGCAGACGCTCTCGATGACGAGTATCTCGGATTTCATCTTGCGCTGCATTGCGACCTTCGCGAGACCGGGATGCTGTATTATATCCTGGCCTCCTCTGAGACAGTCCTTGAGGGACTCAAACAGACAAGTCGCTATGCCTCGATCGTTAACGAAGGGATGGTGCCAACCTGTCTTGCCATCGGGCGTGTGGGCGTTTCCTACCGCTATGTCGGCATTAGCCGGCATCTGGATCGGCATCAGGTGGAATTTTGGATGACGGCTCTGTTGCGCGCATGTCGGGACCTGACGGGGCTACAGATCTTGCCGAGCCGCATTCGATTGAGGCATTTTCGGGAACGTGGCGCCAAGGATATTTCCGAATTCTTTGGAACAGGCGTACGCTATGGCGCGACATGCGATGATATGGAATTCTCAGCCAATGTGGGTCAATTTCCCATTGCCAGCGCGGATCCCTACCTCAACAATCTTCTGATCTCCACCTGCGAAGAAGCTACGTCACATAGGCCGCGCATCCATGGGACGTTCCGTCAGGATGTCGAAAACGTTCTTGTTCCGCTGCTTCCGCATGGCAAGGCCCGAGCAGACGAGATCGCGCGCCGTATAGGAGTCAGTAAACGGACATTGGCCCGGCGTCTGTCCCAGGAAGGGCTGACTTTTCCCGAACTTCTCAAAAGCTTGAGGATGGATCTTGGCAGGTATTATTTTACCCAGCGGGACTTGTCGATTTCACAGATCGCCTGGTTGCTCGGCTATCGTGAAGTTTCCGCATTTTCACATGCGTTCAAGCGCTGGACGGGGGATACGCCGCGGAAAATGCGTTCCAGCCTGAAGCCATTTGCTTTCGTTCGCTAAAATCTCATTGCGATTAGGGGCACCGAGCGCGCGGAAACAAGGCAGAGCTACCCGCAATTGTCGGGGGACGACTGTCATGCGTAGCTGCCCTTGGGAAGCGTGACGCGGAAAATCATTCCATAGGGCTTGTTTCTTGCCATTGGAGGCGATGCGCAATTCCTGGCAATATTGCCATTGCTGGGAGGGCGTGCTCGCTTCCGGTGAAATCCGCCGCCGATTGCGGTTACGCTGCTGCCTGCGCGATTCTCTTGTCCGCCGATTGCCAGGCCTCCAGGGCCTTGTGCAGATTTTTGAAAATCCTGCCCTGCGCCATCGTCGTGCCCAGCGGAGACCGTTCGATGACCTTGAGCATGTCAGGATTGACGGCGGCGAGCCAAAGGGCAACGCCGCGCTCGCGCTGATTTTTCTCCGCATCAATAAGCATCGTCAGAGCGGAATATTCAATGTCAGGAATCGCACTGCACTCTAATACAATGACCTGCGGCTGCGCTTGACTGATCAGGGCATTCATCTTTTCTGCAGCGTTGTCTGCATTCGCGAAGTGCAGCCGACCTTCGGTGCGCAGGATGAGCAGGCCAGGAAAGGTCTCGTCGCGATCATTCTCGCCGGCGCGCCGAAACACGGCTTCATCGGAATTATAAGCCACCGCATAAACAGGCGGGTGGTTAGCCTCGTACAGCAGCATAAGGACCGACAATGCGACGGCTATGAGAATTCCTTCCAGGGTGCCGATCAGGACCACCCCCGCCATCGCCGCCAGGGCCCATATCAATTCCGTATTGCGAACGCGCGCAATCGCACGAAAGGCTTCCGGTTTGACCATGGAAGCGGAGACCACCACGATGAGTGCGCCAAGGGCCGCTTGGGGCAGCAAGCCTATGGCCCGCGAGAGATACAAGAGAACCACAATGACGGTCGCGGCACCGACCCACTGCGCCATTTGACTGCGGGCGCCTGCCTTGTCAGCAACAGCAGTCTGCGAGGTCCCGCCCCCAGCCGGAAGCCCACCCAGCAGGGCCGAGGCGAAATTGGCGCCCCCGACAGCCAGGAGTTCCTGGTTTGCGTTGACCGGCGTGTCGTCGCGTTGCCAAAAAGCCCGTGCCGCCGCTACGGACTCCGTGAAAGACATCAGGGCAACCGCCAATGCCGCAGGCCACAGCTGTGCAACCAACTGAAAGTCAGGCAGGGTTATCGCTGGTAACCCCGCAGGCACGCTACCAACCGTTTGGACGCCACGCTGGCTGAGGCCAAAGGCGGCTGAAGCTGCGATGCTTATACCTACCCACGCGAGCGGAGCAGACACACGCGGGAAGAACCGCGGCAAGGCATATAGGACCCCGATTCCAATCGACGCTACCAGGATGGTGAGGCCATGAGCATGCGGGACAAGCGCCGGCAATTCGAGCAGCGTGCCCACAGTCGTCTTACTCGTGACATGAACCCCTAATACCGATTTCAGTTGACCGACAAGTATGGCGATGCCGACACCGGCCTCAAATCCCACCAGCACCGGCAAGGAAATGAAGTTCGCGACGAATCCCAATCGGAATATTCTCGCCATGACGAGTATCCCCCCGACAAGGAAAGCCAGCGTTGCGACGACAGCCCGTGCGTCAACGCCACCGGCATCGGACAAAATCGCAACGACTTGTGCCGCCGTCAACATTGCGAGCGCCGACGTGGTCGTGACGCTTAACGGGCGCGAGCTGCCCAAAAAGGGGTACACCAGCATCGCGGCCATTGCGGTATAAAGCCCGGCCTCGACGGGCAGACCGGCGATGAGGGCATATGCCATCGCCTTCGGTAAGACCACCGCTGAAGCCGTGAGCCCTGCGACGACATCCCCGCGCAGCCATTTGCGCTGATAGGCGAACAGCCAACGTGCGACGGGATAGCTCATCAGCATTTCAATTCAACCATCACCCAATGAACCCGGGGCGTGTTTCGGGGTTCTTCGGCGTGCGGAATCGCACTGTAGAAACGGACATCCATAACCGAAGGCCAGCCCCATTCGGCCGCCGCCGGATGGGTCGAAACGCGTAACTGGCGATTGATGTCTATTCTATTGCCGCGCCATTGCGACGCGGACGGCCTCCTCTGGCGAAATCATGTGTGAAGTATTTTCGGCGTTGGCAGCCGCCGCGATGGCGATCTCCACGCCTTTGACGCGGCCGGTAAATTCACTCCCACGCGCGTCATAGTCCTGCGACACCGGCGCGCCGGTATCGCTGCCGACATCACAACCGTCATCGCAAGAGAAAATCATCGCCGCGGTGGCGCCGATCTTGCCGTCACCGGCCTTCTTGCCGTCGACATACAGGGTCACCGTTCCGCCCTTGCCCAGGCCCCCGCCGTCATAAGCGAACTCCATGCGGACCTGGTGATCGCCGGCCGGCAGTGCAGCGTTGGACTCAACATAGAAATACTGCACGCCCAGCAGGTTGTAGCAGTATTTCAGCTTGCCGCCCTTGGCATACAGGCTCCAACCGCCGATGTTTCCGCCCTGAGCGATGATGACACCTTCGGCACCTGATTTTGGCACCACAATCTCGGCGGTGACGGAGTGAGACTTGTTTTTGGTGTTGAGGACGGAATTTTCCGACAAGCGTCCCATGCCCCCGAACAGGATCTGGCGTTCGCCTTTGATCAAGACGGGCCGCCCCGCGAGATCCGGGTTAAACCGTTCAGCTCCGCGGTCGTCCATGGGCAGAACATTGTAACGAACGGCCTCGATGAGCCACAGACGCTGCAACTCGTGCAGCTTTTCCGGCATCTGCTTGGCAAGGTTGTTGGCCTGCGACCAGTCCTTATTCGTGTCGTAAAGCTCCCAGACATCGTCATCAAACGCGGGCACCTTTTCGCCGACCAACAGCCATGGCGTCTTGTGCCGCGTCACCGCGGTCCAGCCCTTGTGGTAGATGCCGCGGTTGCCGAACATCTCGAAATATTGGGTTTCGCGCTGTTCAGCCGCCTTGGGGGCGTCGAAGGTGTAGCGCATGCTGACACCGTGGATCGGCATTTGCTGCACGCCGTCCACCGACAACGGCTCAGGCAGTCCCGCCGCATCCAGCAGAGTTGGAGCGACATCAATGATATGGTGGAACTGGGATCGGAGCTCGCCCTTGGCCTTGATGCCTTTGGGCCAGTGTACGATCGTACCGTTACGCGTACCGCCCCAGTGCGAAGCGACCTGCTTGGTCCATTGGAAGGGCGTGTTCATCGCATGGGCCCAGCCCACGGCATAGTGGTTGTAGGATTCCGGGCCGCCCAGCTTATCGATACGCGCGTTCAGGAATTCCGGGGTCTCGACCGCCGAGGCGCCGTTGAAATTGATCATCTCGTTGAAGGTGCCGTGCAGCGTGCCTTCGGCCGATGCGCCATTGTCGCCGAGAATGTAATAGATCAGCGTGTCGTCGAGCAGGTTCAGCGTTTCCAGGCTATCGACCAGACGGCCGACATGGTGATCGGCATATTCCAGGAAGCCTGCATAGACCTCCATCTGGCGGCGCAGCACCGGTTTCATCGCTTCCGGCATCTCGTCCCATGCCGGAATTTCCTTGTGCCGCTTTGTGAGCTGGCAGTCAGCCGGGATGACACCGAGCTTTTTCTGCCGGGCGAAGCTCTCTTCGCGCAGTTTGTCCCAGCCCCCATCAAACTTGCCCTTGTACTTGTCGGCCCATTCCTTGGGGACATGATGCGGCGCATGCGTGGCGCCGGGCGCGAAATAGATGAAGAAGGGCTTGTCGGGAATCAGTGCCTTCTGCTGACCGATCCAGCCGATGGCCTTGTCGGTCATGTCTTCCATAAAATGATAGCCCTCTTCTGGCGTCTTCTTCACTTCAATCGGTGTCGTACCCTCGTAGAGCGAGGGATACCATTGATGCGCTTCGCCGCCGATAAAGCCGTAGAAATACTCGAAGCCGCCGCCGCCGGTGGGCCATGCGTTGAAAGGACCGGCCGGGCTCGTCTCCCACACCGGCACCTCATGGCACTTGCCGAATTGCGCCGTAGCATAGCCGTTCAGCTTCAGCGTCTTGGCGATCGGCGCCGCGGTATTGGGCAGTACCGAGTTATAGCCCGGCGAACCGGTGGCGATCTCGGTGATGCCACCCATGCCAACCGCATGGTGATTGCGCCCGGTCAGGAAGGCCTGGCGGGTCGGCGAACAAAGCGCGGTGGTGTGGAAGCGGTTGAACTTGAGCCCGCCCGCCGCCAGCCGTTCCACGTTTGGCGTCTGACAGGGTCCGCCGAAGGCCGATGATGCGCCGAAGCCGACATCGTCGATCAGGATGACCAGGATGTTGGGCGCGCCCTTCGGCGGCCGCAGCTGTTCGATGGGAGCATTCTTCGCATCCGGGTCCTTGGCATCATAGGCGATCAGGCCGGTGCGCGGGCGCGCCGCGATTGGCAGGACGGTGCGGGGAATTGTATCTGAGGACATTATTCGCTTCCTTCACTGGGGTCCAAAAATCTGGAACATCATTCGTAGTAAGAATTTTCATGCCCGCACGTGTCCTACGCGACCTGCATTGGCCGTTCGGTCAGGGAACGACGGTGGTAATTGAAGCCATCGTCTCTGCCGCTCCTGTGCTGCATCATGGCGACGCCATGCAGTTGTTGTAGTAAGTCTGATAGGCACTCGACTTCTGGTTGGACTTCCGGGCGGCTCCGACCACCGCACCGGCCGCGGCACCAGCTCCGGCATTGCCGAAGATCGCCCCGCCCACCGCGCCGCGCGCCGCACCTCGTACCACGCCTGTCGAGGTCGGCGCGGAAGCCATCGCGTTCTTTGCAAAGGCGTCGCAGCGCTGGTGCTTGGCCTCGAATGAGGGCTGGGTCTGGGCCCGTACCTCGCTGCTTGCGATGATCAAAATCGATGCCGCGACCAGATAGGATAACCATTTCATCGGAGACATCCCTATTTCTTTGGCGCCAATGCCTGGCGCAAAGTCACATTTAGCCCCGGCCATACGGTAATGCCGTGCGCCGTGTCAGCGAGAGTCGACTGATCGGTGAGGTGCAAGTCGTGGCGACTGGCGAAAAAAGAGATGGGGCTCTTGCCACTAAGAGACGCCATGCGCCCAGTACCGCCGCTTAAGATGAAATCGCCGTCACACCCGTCCCCTAGCGTGCCCTCGCAGCGCCAAGCACCGAACGCCTTGGCGCCGTCATAGGCGGTGAAGGTGCAATAGCCAGACCCCGTCTGGCGCTCGGTCTGCAGGTCGACCTCAATGGTGACCGGACATGAAACGTCTCCGCTGTCTTCCGGTCCGCGGTCCGACTCGATATAGAGAGGCCCACCCAGCGTGCCGGCCAATACAGCAGTCTTGGCGGAGATGGGAACGAACTGGGCCTCACTACGCCATACCGCGAAGGCATCCAGCGTTCTACGCGTGGTCGTCTGGGTTTGGGCGAAGGCGGGAAAAGCAAGCAAGGCCGCCAACTGCACCGCCACAAGAACAAACACTTTCATCAAAGATCTCCGCGTTCCGACACACCAAACTCACTTTTGGAGGCCAAACCTGCAATTGGACTTTCGTCCAATCAACCAACCGATGTGCGGTCGGGGAATCGAACTTCAGCGCATGAGGGAGCATTGCTGTCGGGCGCGCATCACAGCGCAAATCTCCTCTGAACCTAGCTAATCCATGTTAAGCCGAGCCCTTCGCGCGGAACGTACGGTGTGTATCCATCCGTATACTCGACCCGTTCGTGCTCCGCCCGAGCGAGGGCGGTTCTGGCGTGGGGAAAGCACGAATGAAATCCGCCTCGCCGCCACTTGACCACACCGAGCACAACGGCGGGGAGAGCTTTTCGCTCACCCAGGGAGGGCTGTTTTTCCAACTTATGCATAGGGTAGGACTGGCCGATGACACTTTCCGAATTCTACGCAAACGCATCATCGTCCTATCGCTATTCGCATGGCTCCCGATCCTGGTGCTTTCGGCGCTCAATGGGCAGTTCCTGAGTGAGAAAGTGGCGCTGCCCTTTATTTGGGACATCGACGCCCACGTCCGTCTTCTCGTCGCAATGCCGCTGCTGCTTGTAGCGGAACTTGCCGTGCACGTGCGTCTGCGCCTCCTGGCACGAGACTTTCTGACGCGACATTTGATCCCCGAACACGCCGTGACGCGATTCAATGCCGCGATCGCATCTGCAATTCGGTTGCGCAACTCGACATTGGCGGAAGTCCTGTTGATCGGCTTTGTCTATGCCGTCGGCATTATGATCATATGGCGCCATCACATTAGACTCGATATGGCCACATGGTATGCTGCGCCCTCTGGGAGCGGCATAAATCCGACCCTTGCCGGCCTCTGGTACGGTTGCGTGAGTTTGCCGCTGTTTCAGTTTCTGCTGTGCCGTTGGTATTTTCGGCTGGCTATCTGGACGCGCTTCCTCTGGCAGGTTGCGCGCATCAATTTAAGTCTTGTTCCTGCGCATCCGGATCGTTTGGGGGGGCTGGGCTTTCTACCTGGTATCAGCTATGCGCTGGCCCCGCTTGCCATAGCGCATGGTACAATCGCCGCCGGATTTATCGCAAATCGCGTCTTCTTTGGCAAAGCCAGTCTGTCGGACTTTACAGCCGAAATCGCGATTCTGCTCATTTTCGTACTGTGCATAACCGCGGGACCGCTTCTGGTGTTCACGCAGCAGCTTGGCGCGGCGAAACGCAGGGGTAACCGCGAATATGCTGGCTTGGCCGAACGCTACATTCGGGAATTCGACGCCAAATGGTTGAGAGGTGGCGCTGCGGACGATGAGATACTCCTGGGTAGCTCCGACATCCAATCTCTGTCCGACCTGGCAAACAGCTTCCAGATAGTCGCGTCCATGCGCGCGGTACCTCTTACCATAAACGCAACCCTTGAACTCGCGATCATGACGCTTGCACCGATCGCGCCGCTGCTTCTCACGATAATGTCGCAACAAGAACTCGTTCGAATGCTATTTGGCCTGTTGGTTTGGTAGCCGGCTCCGGCTCATGACCCAATTCTGGAAGCAATACGCGTGACCAATCCCCGAAGTAACAGGTAGGGTACGATTGCCAACAGGAACGCTACAATCAACGCTTCACCCGGATAAACGAAATGCAGTACTATGACCTGGTATGCGATATCGAGAAGAAGCGCCAAGACGAACACCTTGCCGACGCTTTTCCATCCGTCCCTAAGTAGTTCCATGCGATCGGCAGGCTCGGTCACGAGTGCCCAGAAATACGGTGACTCGCCGGTTCTGGCATCTCTCAATCCGGAACGTATCGCGAAAAACGAAGCCATTAGTGGCTGAAGAATCAATCTGAAGGTCATCAGGCCTCCGACACGGCCGTGTAAGTTTTCGACAATGCGCGTCCATATTTCGTCCATGCTGCGAACTCCTAAAGTTGACAGGCGTTTCCAGATGATTCAGTGGCGCCCAAGGCCGCTGACAGCTAGCCGGAGAAGTGTGACCTGGCGTGTTGCGATATACTGTCCAAGCACGCATCTCCCGAGCCCTAGAATATTCTTGCAATGATGCTGGCGGCCAAGAAGATGCCCGCTGCAGACATCCAAAGAGCTATTACGAAACTCGCCCGCGCCAGCCGGATGTTTTGGATACGCCGCAGTTGACCAAGCACGACGCAGAATTCAATCGTTCCCATCACCATTGCGATGGTCCCCGTCAAGATGAGGATTAGTCCGTAAAATTTCGGAGCGTCATCGCCAAGTGTGGCGTTTCCGGATTTCTGGAAGTCTGCGAGAATCTTGTAGAGGGCGAAACCGAAACTGTAAAACGAAAGCGATGTACGGACCCATGCCATCAGCGTTCTATCGGACGCCATAAGAGTGTTCATCGGACCTAGTTCGACCGTTGTGTGCGTCACCCCGTTCGAAGCTAGCGCTTGATTAGCCATGTCCAACTCCGCTGGATTCGTAATCTTGGATTGCAAAAACACTCCGTGGACACATGCGCGATAGCTCGCCTTACCATTGTTGAACTACTCACCGAGTCTAGAGCCTGACTAGCATGAGCGAGACTGACTTTTGCTAACCTGGATCAATCTCGTCTCGCTACAGTTTGAAATGAGCAAGCTCGTAATCGTCCGCGCCGAGGGAGAAGACAGTCAGAAGTGTCGGGTCAATTATTTGAGAAATGAGACCATCCCGCGGCGGCGCTACACGCTCCAGCTAATGAATTGTCGGCTGGTGGCTGTCGCCTGAATCGCAAAGGTGGAGAGAAAGCGATGCCAATACGCCAGACTTTTCTCAAACTCGTACTCACACCGGCAAACACCGTGAGTCGTTTTAGGTCATCGACGACCATTACGCCGTCCCGCAATTCGACCAAATGTTTCGCCCGCAGGCGCCCGATAACCCGGTTGACATGAATGCTTGTCAAGCCGGTTGCATCAGCGATAACACGCTGAGTAAGTGGAACTTTTATCGCGATACTGTTGCTGTCAGTGCCCGGTTCGGTGAGCCTCGTCGTCAGTTCGCACAACAGACGCGCCACGCGCTCGATCGCCGTGCCCCGGCTCATGGCAGTTAGCGCTTCCGTTGCCATGTAGTTTTCGCATGTCAGCATCAGTAATAGACGTTCATTGAAGCACGGATCGTGCCGCAAATGATTGAAATGGGATACTGGGATCGCGCGAAGGGTGACGGCTGTAAGTGCCGTGGCGCTCTGACCATGCGGAACATTCTTCGGTTCGACCCCAAACAACGCCCCGGGGAGCAGGAATTTGCTGATATGACGACGACCATCGACCATATCCTGATGTAGGCCGATCCAGCCGGAGTCGAGATTGTATACTGAATCAGCTGCATCGCCCTGGCTATAGATCGCGTCACCCTGGCTGAAACGGCGCACAGACAGCCGTGCGGTATCTAAATCAGCAGGTGCGAAGTTGCGATCGTCTGCCCAGACACCGCGCGGTCCGGGTCGTTGCACCGAGGAAGCAGGGCCTTCGCCTCCGGAGATGTCCAATTGTGACGCCAAATTCTTCAATTATCTTTACCCGTAATGTGCTTGAAAGGGGGCACTTGGAAGGCTTTGCCGCTCATTTCAATGACGAGACGGACTTAACAAGCCGACGAAAGACGGGACAATTGGACCAAGGTCTCATGATCTTGGGGCGTCAATCGAGAAAATCGGTCCTACGCAACCTGTCGAAGGATCGCTCAGTTCCGTGAAGGCCATTTTCAGCGATAGCCCGGCGGAATATTGCCGCAAGTATTCATAGATTGGCTGTCGATGCGACTTCGCTCGAAGCCGCTGCGCCGCCCAGTAGGAGGCTCTTCAGAAGTGAAACGTTGCACCGAGTGCCGGGCCGTAAAGAGTTAGGTTCTTAATAACCCTGCCATCGGTGCTGTAATGAAGGGCCCGGTAGTCGAGAGACAACGCCCCCCAATTGAATAAGTATCCAACGCCGGTCGCCAACTGCCAAGTTGATTCAGATGCGCCCGTGCCAATATCGGCATAGTAGGGAATGAACCAACGTCCACTTTTACTGATCCTTATTTTTCCTTTCGCGCCAATAATGCCATCCATAAGAACGCGCGTTTGAGAATGATTCCCGGCTTGCGCTATCGCTGCGAGCGGCCCACTGAAACGCCAGTTAAGCGAAGTCTTCAGTTGCGTGTCGCGCCATCCCGCCAGCAGATCCATCGTCCAGGTCGGTTCCCGGACGACTGTATACGCAAGCGCGAACGTCCATATGAACCCCTTCAGTTTCAATTGCGAACCGGTATCAACCGGGATCTCGACAGCTCCAGTTGGACTGGTCACAGAACCTACGCCGGTATTTTCCTTCGACAGGCTGACGCTGACAAAATCGGTAAAGATGTTCCATCGACCCTTGCGAGCTTCGGCCGAGCCCATGAAAGCGAAGTCGATATGTGGAAGTATTTCGCTCGATCCGATGTCGACATCCACTTTTCGGTCGGCTCCGCCCGCTGTAGGCGGAACATCCAAGGTTACATCTCCGCCCATGGACGGTAGCCAAAGATAGGGCGTGAGCGAAAAATGCCATTTCTCGTCATAGGGATTTCCCGCGCCTTGTGCCTGCGAAATCATAAGAAGCCCGAAAATAGCCTGCGGGGCAACGAGCCGGATGAGTTTCCGGCGCCGGGTGATCGCGAGAAGACGCGATACAATTGTCCTAAACTTCATCTTCGGATTCTCTATCTAGATGGTCCAGCATGAACGCGATTGCCAAGACGCTGTCGATCGGCGCATCGGCGATAACCCGCGCATTGTGCGCACATACATTGCCAACTGAGATTAATTTAGGTTAGCGCTGTGTCGGACGGTTCTCGCTGCAGTTGCGAGCAAAAGACGGCGATTTCAACAAGCCAGGCTTCGCGACCTCGACTCATTCAACCTGGAGACGGACGCGACAAACCGGTGCAGCTTCAGTGTTGATTCGCGTTCGCCGGCCATCCGCAGCGCCGACCTGCGGGAAATGAGCAGTGACACCAAAGGCGCGGGCTTTCAGAAACGTCGTTGGATGCCGATTCCAAGCATCGAGCCCGTATCGGTGTCGTGCCCGTATAGACCGAACGCTCCCGAACGGTGAAACATCCTGATGACACCGTCCCATTGGCTCTTGTTGATATTCTCGACGGCAAGTTCGAACGCGACATATTCGAGAAAGCGCCCGCTGTGGCCATCGTGGCGGATGGGATCGTTAGCGTAAGACGGCCCAGTATAGAAGGCAAAGCTGGATCCCTGGCGGGCCCAACGCGACGTGTCGTATCGCACGCCAAGCCCCCCGGCCACGGTCGAATAGGAGCGGCTAGTGAAAAAATGAGTCACTTGGACTTCGGCGTCAAGAGTGAAGCCCACGCCTAGATTGGCAAGTCGCCGGTCATAAGCCAGCCCCACTAACGTTCCGTCGAAGTCGAAATTTCCTTGGACGAGTTGCGACACAAATTTGTGTGTCGCCGGACCATCATAGAAGACACCGATTGGCGCGCCGATTCGGCGAACGCATCGGGAGCGAGGAAACAGGAAAACGCAATCAGAATCGAACCGAGTGCAAGCGTCCGTCTCATGAGTTCGCATCTGCATCGGATCAACCGACTCAGCATTTCTTCGCACCTAGCATGCATCAATTGGACTTTCGTCCAATCACGCAATTTCCTCCTCACGTGTTCCGTGCCCCATACCCGACCGAAATCGAGGGAAGCCGGGAGGTACCTGGTAAATGGAAGAGGAAACTTCATGTGGACCAGTTACACGCATTCCCGCATCGCCGCGCAATTTTGCGCGCCTGCTATCACGGCGGACGTCACTCAGCCCGCCGACCCTCTACCTTCGTGGAACGAAGGCAGTCGAAGCAGCCCATTCGACAATGACGGTAGAAGCGCCAACGCAACAGCGAGTTGATTCAACGCGTGGTTTGCATGTCCATAGGAAGACGCTAGTGCCCTACTGCCGCGCCATCGCGAGCTTGAAGCGCTCGTCCGGCGAAATCAGGTGGTCGTGATCGTCCTTCTCCAGGTCGATCTGCACCCAATTGACCTGGCCCATGAACTGGTTGTCTTTGGGACCATAGTCGGATGACGCTGGTGCGCCGGCATCCTTGCCAATATCGCAAGTCTCGGTGCCAAAAATCATGGGCACGGTCATGTCCACACGGCCTTCGCCGTCTTTTTTGCCGTCCACATACAGCGACACGGTGCCACCCTTCGCCACACCGCCGCCGTCATACTTGAACTCCATACGGACCTGATGCTTGCCCTCAGGGATCGGCTTGGTGCCTTCGGCAAAATACTCATGGACGCCGAAGAAGTTGTAGCTGTGCTTGAGCTTGCCGTTCTTGGTGTAGAAGCTCCAGCCGCCCGTCACACCGCCCATGGCCATGATGACACCATTGGCGCCGGATTTCGGCACCTGGATCTCCGCCGTCAGCGAATACGATTTGTTATGTGTCACGACGATCGAACCTTCGCTCATCCGGTTCATGCCGCCGAACAGCAGCTGCGTGTTGCCCTTGATGAGCTGGGGCCGGCCGGCAAGGTCCGCGTTGAAGCGCTCGAAAAGGCGGCCATCGAGCGGGAGCACATTGTATTTGACCGTTTCAATCAGGAACAACCGCTGCAGGTCGCGAAGTTTTTCCGGATGCTCCTTGGCCAGGTCCTTCGATTGGGTCCAGTCGGTATTGGTGTCGTACAATTCCCAGACATCCTCATCAAAGGTGCGCTTGTATGCGCCAGTCCAGGGGACGCCGTGCCGGGTGACCGCGGTCCAACCCTTGTGGTAGATGCCGCGGTTGCCGAACATCTCGAAGTACTGGGTCTCGCGCCGCTCGGCCGCCTTGGCATCGTTGAACGCGTAAAGCATGCTTGCGCCCTCGAGCGGCGCCTGCTGTACGCTGTTGACGATGGTTGGCGCGGGTATTCCCGCAGCCTCGAGCACTGTCGGCGCGATGTCGATCACGTGACAGAACTGACTGCGGATCTCGCCCTTCGCCTTGAAGCCATTGGGCCAGTGGACGATGGTGCCGTTGCGGGTGCCGCCGAAGTGGGAGGCCACCTGCTTGGTCCACTGATAGGGCGTGTTCATCGCATGCGCCCAGCCCACCGCGTAGTGGTTGGAAGCCTCCGGCCCGCCAAAGTCATCGATCTTGCTCATCAGGAATTCAGGGGTCTCCAACTTGCCCATGCCGTTGAGCACGGCGATTTCGTTGAAACAGCCGTTTGGCGTCCCCTCGGCGGAGGCGCCGTTGTCGCCGAAAATGTAATAGATCAGCGTGTCGTCGAGAACCTCCAGGTCCTGCAGCGTATCGAACAGACGGCCAACATGATGGTCGGTGTGCTCGAGGAAGGCAGCATAGATCTCCATCTCGCGCCTGAGGATCGGCTTCATCGCCTCCGGCATGTCGTCGAAAGCGGGAATTTCCGCGGGCCGCTCGGTCAGGACCGAATCGGCGGGAATCACACCGAGCTTCAACTGACGTTCGAAACTTTCTTTGCGCAGTTTGTCCCAGCCGCCATCGAACTTGCCCTTGTACTTGTTGATCCAGTCCTTCGGCACGTGGTGCGGGGCGTGGGTGCCCCC
>Ga0193753_10001602_pt1 | contig 19129 bp, 21 predicted proteins | sample H1c2metaG_FD_144925 | JGI IMG/M metagenome (GOLD analysis project Ga0193753, IMG submission 144925) | Soil microbial communities from a riparian zone of the East river system, Colorado, United States - H1c2 | ecosystem: Environmental > Terrestrial > Soil > Riparian zone | place: USA: East...
ACGCCGCAACCAACACGACTGACGCCAAACGCATGATCGCCGAGTGGGCGAAGCGACTGCGCCAGGCACTCGACAAGCTCAACGGCAAGGAAGGCGCGAAGTAGTCAGGGCTTTTCGAACCAGCTGTACTGCCAGGCAACGCCGTACGTGGTGAAGTTGCTGCCGAGGCGCGCGGTCGCGCCGCGGCTGTAGTTGAACTTGAGCGAGTGGCTCTTGCCCACGGGTAACGACAGCGTGAGGCCGACGCGGGAACTTTCCTTGCGGTCGTCGGCGTCAACCCCGTTGGCGCTGGTCTCGCCGCCAAAGTAATACGTGGTGTCTAGCGCGACCCAGGCACGCGGCCGGATCGTGTAGCTCACATGCCACTGCAGCGTCGGCATCGGATCCTGCGAACGGTGGACGCCGCCGAAAAACTCGTCGTTGTCGGTGAACAGCCATACGCCCGCGAACATGTCGAACATCCAGCGCTCGTGCGGAATCGTGAGTCCGATCTCCGGCTTGAACGCCCACCGATTAGTGCCGATGTTGATGAGCTTGGTGGGGTCGTACTGCCCGGTAGGCGCCGAGATGCTGAGGCTCGCGCCGAGCGTGGTCTTCGGCGTGCGCTTCATGAACTCCCTCACGCTCAGCGCCTCACCACCGATGAGATTGGCCGCCAGGCGCAGCTTCACATCGCCGAGGCCAGAGCGACTGACCGACCTCGCCTCCTCGAAGACATTCCCGGAGATGTCGCCCCACACGTATGGCGCCGCGATGAGCACGCTGGCCTGGTGGCCGAGGACCCCAAACGTGCGCCCATAACCGACGATGCCGGCATTGAGTTTCGCTTCGACGTCCGAGATGGGCACGGAAGGGTCCGTGAGCACTTCGCCCGTCGAGCGCACGACGCCCGCCAGCACGAAGTTCAGGCCAACCGGCGCCGGCGAATACGAACGCGGCTCGAGCTCCTGGCTGAAGGCGGCTTGGGCACACCACGCGCAGCAGAGAACTCCGGCCATACGCACGGTGCTTTTCATGTGCCAAGTCAGCCATGCCGCGCTGCATTTCGCCCCTTGGACCAAGGTCCCATTTCGGGCAAGGGGCTGTCCTTTGATATTGGCTAACAGGTGCGTTCGCACGCCAATCTCTCAAATAGGGACACGCAAATGAAAGCAATTGCCACGTGTGTAGGGCTGAGTCTGGCCTCGGTTCTCTGTGGGAGCTCTGCTGCCCTGGCTCAGCAACCCAGCGGCGTAGTGGTTACCGACATTGGTGACATTCAACCGGCCGACCCGAAGAAATTCTACAAGTCGCCAGGCTACTCGCCCTACGCAGGCAAACACTTTCCTGAGCGCCCATTGTTTGGTGACGAGCACGTGCATACCGGCTGGTCCGTCGATGCAGGCTTGAGCGGCGCTACGCTGAGTCCCGATGACGCGGTGCGCTTTGCCCGCGGCGAACAGGTGACTGCATCGTCCGGTCAACCCGTGAGGCTTTCACGCCCTCTCGACTGGGTGGCAGTCACCGACCATTCCGACGCCATGGGAACGATCGCCGCGATTCGCGAAGGCAATCCGGAAATGATGAAGGACCCTACGCTCAAACGCTGGCACGACATGATGGCGACGAGCCTGGAGGAAGGCGCCAAGGCAACCATGGAAGTGGTCGCCGCGCAGGCCAACAAGAAGCTGCCGCCGGCGCTCGTTGACCCGAAGTGGGCGAAGACCTACTGGGACAAGAACATCGACATCATGGAGAAATACAACGACCCCGGTCGTTTTACGGCGTTCATCTCCTATGAATGGACCTCCAACGCCGGCGGTGGCGACAACCTGCATCGCAACGTCATCTATCGCGACAACCAGGACCGCGCCCGGCAGGTCCTGCCGATGACCACGTTCCAGAGCGAGAACCCGGAAGATCTCTGGAAGTGGATGGCGGACTGGGAGAAGAAAACCGGCGGCCAGCTGTTGGCCATTCCGCACAACGGCAATCTTTCCAATGGACGCATGTTCGAGCTGCGGATGTTCATGGGCGGCCCGATGACGAAGGAATGGGCGCAGCAGCGGCAGAAGTATGAGCCGCTGTTTGAAGCCATCCAGATGAAGGGCCAGAGCGAATCGCATCCTTCACTTTCGACAACTGATGAATTCGCCGTGGGCTACGAGCTGTGGGATCGGGGCAATCTGGTCCAGATCCCGAAGAAGCCGGGAATGATCGAACAAGAATACGCGCGCCAGGCGCTCAAGAATGGTTTGAAGATCGAACAGGACCTCGGAGCGAACCCGTTCAAGTTCGGCATGGCGGGTGGCACCGACACGCACAATGGGCTTACGGCTGCTGAAGAAGACAATTTCTACGGCAAGTTCGTCAGCGCCGAGCCGCGCGCGGATCGCTGGAGCGAGAACGCGATGAAATTCGGCGATCGCGTCGTCAAGGGCTGGGAGATGACCGCCGCAGGCTACACCGGCGTGTGGGCGACGGAGAATACGCGTGAGGCGATCTGGGACGCGATGAAGCGCCGTGAGACGTACGCCACCAGTGGTCCGCGCATGGTCGTGCGCTTTTTCGGTGGCTACGATTTCACGAAGCGCGACGCCGCTTTGCGCAGCCCCGCGATCACCGGGTACAACAAGGGTGTGCCCATGGGCGGCGATTTGCCGAAAGCGGCGGGCAAGGCGCCGACATTCCTGGTCGCCGCAGTGAAAGACCCGTTCAGCGGCAATCTCGATCGCATCCAGATCATCAAGGGCTGGCTGGACAAGAGCGGCAAGCTGCAAGAGAAGATTTTCGATGTGGTCTGGGGCGATGCCGACACGCGCAAGCTGCAAGCGAATGGAAAATTGACGCCCGTCGGCAATACGGTCGATCTCGAGACGGCGAGTTGGACGAACACCATCGGCGATCCCGAATTGATCACCGTCTGGAAGGATCCCGAGTTCAATCCCGCGTTGAAGGCGGTCTACTACGCGCGCGTGCTCGAAATTCCGACGCCTCGCTGGACCGCGTATGACGCGGCCTACTTCAGGGTGAAGATGGATCCGAAGGTGCCGTTGACCACCCAGGAGCGCGCGTTCACCTCGCCGATCTGGTACACCCCGTGATACGCCGACTGCTGCGCGAGCCGCTGCTGCACTTCTTCGTGCTGGGCGCAGCCCTGTTCGGCGTGTATGGCTGGATGAACCGCGGCACCTCCACGGCGCCCACCGAGATATTCGTCTCACGCGATCAGGTGCGAAGCTTCGAAGCGCAGTTCGAGCGCGTCTGGCAGCGCCGGGCAACGTCAGAGGAGCTGCAGCACCTCGTGGACAACTGGGCGCGCGAGGAAGTCTTCTATCGCGAAGGACTGGCGCTCGGACTCGATCGTGACGATCCGGTGGTGAGACGCAGGATCGGGCAGAAAGTCGAGTTCATCATCGATGGCGTCGCGCCGGCGGCGCCGACCATCGCGGAGCTTCAGGCCTGGCTCGATGCGCATCGGGCAAGTTACTCCCTCGAGCCCATCTACTCGCTGCGACAGGTGTATTTCGACCCGCAGCGGCGCGGCGACCGGCTGGATCGCGACATGGCGAGAGCCCGGCAGAGCCTGGCGAATGGCAAAGCGGTGTCTGGCGACGTCACGATGCTGCCGGCCGAGCTCGAAGCTGCACCGCAATTCGACATCGAGCGGGATTTCGGGGCCGGGTTCGCCGCCGCACTGAAAGATCTGCCATTGGGCCGCTGGCAAGGACCGGTGGAATCCGCTTTCGGTCTTCACCTCGTGTTGCTCAGCGGACGCACGGGTGGCGGTCAGCCGCTTCTCGAACAGGTGCGCGCGGAAGTGGAAAGGGATCTCCTGCTGGCGCGGGCGAAAGAAGCCAATGAAGCGACCTACAACCGTCTGCGTGCCAACTACCGCGTTCGCGTCGAATCGTCCGGTACACCAGCGGATCCGGCGGGCTGAACCTCGTGATCTCGCGTGTCCTCGTTCCGTTGCTCCTGCTTTGCTGTGCGGGCGTTGCGCAGGCGGATGTTTTTCGCCCCGCGTACCTCGAGTTACGCGAAACCGGCACGGACCGCTATGACGTGACGTGGAAGGTGCCGGTGCGCGGCGACATGCGCCTCGGCGTGAAGGTTGTCTTTCCTCCGGCAACCGTGCAGCTGAGTCCGCCACAGGGCCAGTTCACCGAAAGCGCCTATATCGAAGGCTGGACGATCTCGAGGCCGGGCGGCTTCGCAGGGCAAACGCTGAGCATCGACGGCATCGCAAGCGGGGTCACCGACGTCATCGTGCGCATCGAGCACATCGATGGCACCAGTCAGGTCGAGCAGCTGCTGCCGCAGCGGCCGCGGTTCACCGTCAAGGCCAACACCAGCACCGCTGGGGTGGCCTTGTCCTATCTCGTGCTCGGCGTCGAACACATCCTCGGTGGCGTGGATCACCTTCTGTTCGTGCTGGCGCTGCTGCTGATCGTTCGCGGCGGTAAACGCATTTTCATCACCATTACTGCCTTCACGCTCGCGCACAGCATCACGCTCGTCGCCGCGACCTTGGGCTGGGTTCACGTGCCCGGCCCGCCCGTCGAGGCAATGATCGCGCTTAGCATCGTGTTCGTCGCGGCCGAGATCGTGCGTGGCCTGCGTGGCGCTCCGGGACTCACCGCGCGTGCCCCGTGGCTGGTCGCCTTCAGCTTTGGACTTCTGCACGGCCTGGGCTTCGCGGGCGCGCTCGCCGAGGTGGGTCTGCCACAGAGAGCCATTCCGACGGCGCTTCTCACGTTCAACGTCGGCGTCGAAATCGGCCAATTGATTTTCGTTGCAGCCGCGCTCGCGGCGGCGGCACTGCTGCGACGCGCGCCCATTCGGAGGCTGTCTTGGATGCCGTACGCAGCGCCCTACGCCATTGGGGGCGTCGCCATGTTCTGGGTCATTGAACGGATAGGTGCCTTCAGCAGTTAGAAGAAATGCTTTTGAAACCGATCGTCACCACCGACATCGGCGATATACAACTGCATCGTGAGCGGAGCGGATCGATAGAACTCAACCGACGGGGATTCCCATGTTCAACCGCACCTACAGTGTGATCGCCGCGACGCTACTAGCAGTCGCCGCGCCCATCACTCTGCTTGCCGAGGCGCCTACGGCCGCGGAAACACGCGCCATCGCCAAGGAGGCCTACCTCTACGGTGTCCCGATGGTGAGCGTATGGGGCACGATGTACGTGTTCAACGTCGACAAGACCAACAAGGAATACAAGGGTCCGTTCAATTCCATCCTGAACGTTGCGCGCGTGTTCACCCCGGAAGACACGGCATTCGTCACGCCCAATTCGGACACACCCTACTCCTTCGTTGGTCTGGACCTGCGCGCAGAACCCATCGTGGTCACCATACCCCCCATGGAAAAGGACAGGTATTTCGTCTTCCAGATGCTGGACCTCTATACCTTCAACTTCGACTACATGGGCACGCGCACGACCGGGAACGGCGGTGGCGACTATCTGTTTGCCGGCCCAAACTGGACAGGCGCCCCGCCGAAAGGCATCAAGAAAGTGTTCCATTCCGAGACCCAACTCGTGAACATCGTGGGCCGCACGCAGCTGTTCAACCTGGCCGACCTCGAGAACGTCAAGAAGATCCAGGCGGGCTACAGGGTACAACCCTTGTCGGCCTATCTCGGCACCAAACCGGTCTCGGCTCCCGCGGTGGCCTGGATGCCGCCGGTCCCACCGGCGCAGCAGCGCACGTCACTGGAGGTTTTCAATCAGCTGGCCTTCCTGCTGCAGTTCGCCGAACCGGCGCACCCGAGCGAGGTGGCGCTGCGCAAGAAGTTCGAGCGCATTGGCATCTTGGCGGGCAAGCGTTTCGACCCCGCATCACTGTCGCCCGAAATGAAAGCGGCTTTCGAAGGAGGCATGGCCGACGGGCAGAAGGCGATCGATGCTCTGCGCGCAACACTGGGTGGCAAGAGCCAGGACTTGTTCGGCACGCGAGAATTTCTGAAGAACGACTACGCTCGACGTGCCGCTGGCACGCAGGTCGGCATCGGCGCCAATTCGAAAGAGGAAGCGATCTATCCGATTTACGAGAAGGATGCCGATGGGAAGGCGCTCGATGGCGCTAGCGGCAAGTACACCTTGCGTTTCGCGGCTGGAAGCTTCCCGCCGGTGAACGCGTTCTGGTCGCTCACCATGTACAACCTTCCCAGCCAGTTGCTCGTGAAGAACCCCATCGACCGCTATCTCATCAATGCGCCGATGTTGCCCGGGCTCAAGCGCGACGCCGATGGCGGGCTCACGATCTACATTCAGAGCGAATCGCCCGGGAAGGACAAGGAAGCGAACTGGCTGCCTGCACCCAAGGGGCCCTTCATGATGGCAGCGCGCTACTACTGGCCCAAGCCAGAGCTTCTCGAGGGCAAATGGGTTTCGCCTGCTGTGCAACGGACGAAATAGGAACCGGGACCTGGAAAGGAAGGATGCGCGAGGCGGCCGCGGAGAAGTAATTACTGCTTCGGGAAGATCGCGTTCCAGTCGTCCTTCATGCTGACGACGGTCCATTTCTTCGCCATCGCCATATCGAGCGCCTTGTCGAGCTGGCCGATATGCGATGCCCGATCGTAGGCCCACTCACGCGTGGCATCGGTGTGATGCACGAGCAGCGCCAGGCGCGCGCCATTGCCTGCCGCGGTCCACTGAAGCATCTGCAGGTCGCCGTCCGAATTGCCGAACGCCAGGATGGGCCGGCGGCCGATGACCTTCTGGATGCTGACCACCTTGCCGTCCTTGTCGTTGACGACGTCTACGGCCGGTAGTTTGAGGAGCTCGGGCACTTCGCCGCGCATCTGGTACTTCAGGCGCCCAGAGCTGCCGATGACCTGCTCCGGCGGTATGCCGTACGCATCCTCGGCAAAGGCCCGGATGAACTCCACGCCGCCACCGGAGACGATGAAGGTCTTGAAGCCATTGGCGCGCAGATAGTTGAGCATCTCGAGCATGGGTTGATAGACCAGCGTGGCGTACGGACGCTTGAATCGCGCATCCCGCTTGGTGCGGATCCACTCGCGGGCGATGCGGTCGAATGACTCCGTGGTCATGCCGGCGTGCGTTGCCGCCAATACCTGGACCAGCGCTTCTTCGCCGCCGGCCAGCGCCTTTTCGATGTTGCCGTCGATGAGAGAGGCAAACGGTTCCTGGTTCTTCCATTCGGGATGACCCGCCGACAGCAGCTTGACGCGATCGAACGCGAACGCGAACTGGAAGTAGATGGGCTGCTCGGCCCAGAGCGTGCCGTCGTTGTCGAACGTGGCGATGCGCTGGGGAACCGGCACGAAGTCGAGAGTGCCCGCCTTCGTGACACGGCCGACGAACGCAATGATGGCTTTCTTCGGCCCTGTGTCATTCCACGACGGTAGCGGATCCTGTGCCGCCGCCTGCGGCGACGCGACGATCAGCCATACGATGGCGAACGCCGCTAGCAGCCGGGCCGTTGTTTGCCTGATCACTGGGCGCCGCCAGCCTTGACCGGGTAGTTCGTGAACATGTCGGTGATGACCGCATCGATGGTCGCCTGCGGATTTTTCATCATCTTGTCCGTGATCTTGCCCTCGGCAATGCCTTCCCACACCAGCTGCTTCTTGGCGGCGTCGACCACGTCGATGTTGGCGGTGCCAGTCTTGTAGCGAACGGTTTCGACTTCCGTGCCGTAGTTGATCGGTCCAGCGGCATACATACCACCGCGATAGCCGTAGTAACCGTAGCCATAGCCGTAACCCACACCGACGGTCGTCGTCGGACGGCTGCGCACGTCCACGTTCTCGCGCGCGTTGGTATTGAAGTTGATCAGCAGCTCGGGGTTTTCTTCGACCTGTTTGTAACCGCGGGCGTTCAGCTCGCGCGAGACGGCGCTCTTGAAATATCCCGTGATCGGCGTCGAATAGCCGCCACGGTTTGTCCCGGGTTCCGCGACGAAGTTGTAGGTCTTGTAGCTCGCCAGATTCACGCCGGGATCGGTTTGCGAGCGCGTGTTGATCTTCGGCGCAGCGCATCCGGCCAGCGCAACAGCGGCTCCAACCAATAAAGAACCGACGACGACAAGACTTGGACGAAACGATTTCATGTTCAGACTCCCAGACGGACTGGCGATGTTTTACCTAGGGGCGAGTTCGAGCCGATATCGGACCTTGGTCCCACCGACTATTTGACGGTGTAGCCCTTCGACTCCAGGCACGCGCCAAATCCCTTCTTGAAGAGCGAGGCCTGCTCGTTGATGGCCGCCTGCTGCTGCTGGGTTGCCTGTTGCTGCTGCTGCGCGGCCTGCTGTTGCGCCGCCGCCTGCTGCTGGCGCTTTTGGGCGCCACCCTTCATCGCGCCGACCGTCGCGCCGATGGCCGCGCCCTTGCCGGCATCGTCGTCGGCCACTTCGCCGATGATGGCGCCGGCGGCCGCACCACGGGCTGCACCGCGCACACGCTGTCCCGATGGCGGCGGGGCCGCGGCTTGCGCGGGTGGCGGCGGCGGTGCGGACGCAGCGGGGTTCATCGGGTCGAAGCCGGTTTGCGTCTTCGACCAGGTGAAGCACTCGCCTTCGTCTTGGCTTTGTTTCTGCGCGTCCTGCCCTTTCGCGGGGAACGCCACGACGCCGACTGACGCCGACAAGGACTTGGCGGGCAGCGGAGTCTGCGCGACAGCAGCGACACTGCCGAGCGCGAGCAGCGCTGACATCGTCGCGAGTTTGGTCGTGTTGATCATGGTGAGCTCCTTGAGTTACCCGCCGGATTACCAGCGGAAGGTGGCGCCGAGAGCCGGGCCGTTGAAATTCATGTCAGCGATAGGTCCGTCGGAATTCAAGTCGTAGTCGAGATAGCGCCAGGCCACGCCCAGGTCTCCCCAGCCGAATGAGTATGCGAGCCCCACCATGGCCTGCCAGGTGAGGTCGGAATCGCCCGCGCCGATGTCGAAGTAGTACGGCACGACCCAGTGTTGGTCCGGGCCGAATGCAAGGCGTCCCTTCGCCCCGACGATCCCATCCCACTGATCGACGGATACCTCGCGGGTTCCCGTGAGCGGTGGCGGCGTGACCGGGCCGAAGTTCCCGGAGAATTCCCAGTCGAGCGTCTGTTTGAGACTGGCCAGCCTCGCGCCTAACAACACGTCGAAGGTTGCGGCGTCACTGTCCGCAACCCGATACGTGCCGGCGAACGTCAAAAACGTGCTCTTGAGATCGAAGTCGATATCCGCCGTCACGGCGGCCGGCAGCGGAAGCCCGCCGATCTCGAAATTCCGTGTCTGCGATTTCGCCTCGCCCACATCGAGATACACGATGTCGGTGAACGCGCCCCAGCTTCCCTTGTGAACTTCGAAGGATCCCTGGGCCGTCATCTTCAGGTGATCGAGGATGGTGCTGATGTCGACATCGATGGTGCCGCCAGCGCCCACCGGGAAATCCGTGTGGCCGCCGATGTCGGGGAACCATCCATAGACCGTGGCGGAAAACTTCCACTCATCGGAAGCGCCCTGCGCGAGCACGCAGGAAGGCGCGATGATGCCGAGGCCCAACAGACAAAAGAGCGTCAATTTCATCTCGATCCTTCGTCTGTAGTTAGCTACTGCCCGCGCGCGGTCGCCGTTCGGCGCCGCGCGCCGAAACCGGATGCACGACGATGGTAAAGCGCGCCTTGAACGAATGAAGTACGACGTTGGGCCTACTCCTCCGCGCTGGTGTCGGAACAGCGACCGGCGATAAGCTGCCCCGCGACCGATCGCACCAAGAACAACTCGGGGTCTCGAATGATCGATTTCAAGGCGAAGAAGGACGTTCTGATCTACTTCGAGCGCGCGATCATCTGGTTCGCGAAGGGGCTGCTGGTTCTGCTGCTCACGATCGCGGTGTTCCACGTGCTGCGTCTCATATGGAACGCCCTCGACAATCGCCTGTTCGCCGTGGCCGACATATCCCAGTTGCAGAATCTCGTGCAGCGCGGCTTTGCCGCGGTGCTGCTGCTCATGTTGGGCCTCGAGCTGCTCGATTCCCTGCGCACGTACTTCACCGAGCATCGCGTGCGCCTCGAGATGATCCTCATCGTCGCGATGATTGCGCTGTGCCGTCATGTGATCCTGCTCGATGTCGAACACCTCGACGCGATGCAGCTGCTCGGCATCAGTGCACTGACAATCGCGCTGACCACCGGATACTTCCTGGTGAAGCGCGCGCAAATCGCGGTAAACGTTTGACGAGCATGCCGCACTAGAAGGCCTCGCCGACGTACACGTAGAACGCGGATTCATCGCGTCCGACCGCATAGTCGATGCTCACGTTCAGCCGCTGTTCCTTCGACGCGAGAATACGAAGGCCTACTCCGCCGGCGGCCAGAGTGTCGCCCGAGCCCAGATCACCGAAGGAACTCGCCACCGAGCCCACGCCGGCGAACGCCACCGCTCCAAGGCGCCACCACAGCGGCGCGCGGTACTCGATCTGCGCGGCGTACATGGCATCGTCGTAGTAGCGACCGACCGGATAGCCGCGAAGATCGTTGCTCGACCCGAACTGGCATCGCTCGAAGAACGGCGTGTCATTCGACGTCGAACACAGCGAGACGCGCGCCGCGAACACGTCCTGGTCGCGAAACCCTTTCCGGTAGTGATTGAAGGCCAGCGAGTAGGTGTCGTAGTCGAGATCCGCGCCGAAGGTGTCGCGGCTGAAGTTGGAGCGAAACACGGCGCGGTTGCCGCCGTTCGGCTGAAAACTGTGGTTGCGGGAATCCCATTCCGCCACGACACCCATGCCGCCGATGTTGAAATCGATGCCCTCTTCCGGAACCAGGCCTTGTATCTCGTCGGGCCTCGGAAAGTTCACGGTGGCGCGCGTATAGCGCAGTCCGGCATAGAGCTCAGGCGCGACTCGCCGCATCACCTGAACGAGCCCTCCGGCCAGGCGTTGCTCAGTGGAAAAATGGAAGTCGGGTGATATCTCGGGGACGTAGAGCTCGTACTGCGCCAGCGCGACAGCCAAGCCGCCCATGATTCTCCAACGATCCTCGGCGAACTTCGCGTCCTGCATCACCCCGACGCCCCAACTATCGGTGTCCGTGTAGCCAGCGGCGATGGCAGTGGTTGACACCGGAGATTTGGGGTCGATCTTGTAGAGCATCAACGCCGCGACCGCGAGGCCGTTCCCGATCGTCGGATTGACGATCGGGATCGGCGCCACGACAAAACTGTATTTCTTCTTTTTCTTGTCCGGGTCCTCGGTGGGATGAGCGACGGCGCTATCGGTGTTCACCGGAAAGTCGGTGCTGAAAGCAGGCGCTCCTGCGAGAACCAGGGCCGCCAGACAGCCACGACATGAATTGCGCAGGTCGTTCACTGTCCGCGCTGCGCGCTCAATAGCGCATCACGAAACCGAGCTTGAACTGGTCGAAGTCCGGGCTCGCATTGTCGACGTCATACCAATGCTTCTCGTATGCGAGACGCATGGAATAGCCGGTGGAAAGATCCCAGCGCACACCGACGCCGGCGTTGTAGGTGAAGGAGTCGGTGGTCTTGGTGTCCTGAACGGTCGTGCAGATGTAGCCGTACCACGGATCCCACCAGCAACCCGTCTGGGGACGGCCATCGGGGATATTCGTGTCGATGAAGGCATAACCAATGCCGGCGGTGATGAACGGCGTGATGGGCCCGTCGATGAAATTGAAGTTGCCGCGAATGAACGGCGTGAACGCTTCCATTTCACCCGACGCGTCGATCGTGCCGCCGGGATCCAGCTGCAACGACGCATCGTAGTCCACGTTGGACCAGTCGAGACCGAACTGCAGCTCGAGCTTGTCGCTGAAGCGATAGGCGCCATACAGCGAGAAGCCGAGATCGCTGTCGAACGCGACGGTTGTTCCGCCATCGAAATCGACATCATTGCTGTTCTGATAGAGAAGGTCGGCGCCGAACTCCCACCCCTCACCGCGTGATTGCGCATTGGCGCCCGCCGAAAGCAGCGCCGAAGCCGCTGCACACAAGAACCAACTACTCATTTTCATTGCACTCACTCCTGTTGAATCCTGGAGGCGGATAACCGCAAGCACCACCGCCGGCGCCGACCTTGCACGGCGCCGACGATGTGCCTGCGAACCGTTACCGGTCGCCCGTATCGAGATGCGACATGGGTGATGGGAGGGAGTTCACCTCACACCGCACTCAAGATGGATTTTGCGATCGCAACGGCAAACGCCTAGCTAATCGAAAGACGAATCCATCAACGTAGTTGCGCTGCCGCTCCCATCCGTGGCGAGCGGCATTCGCGCTCCGGGTGCAGCGGGACGCTTGAACGCGCCCGCTGCGTATTCCCGGAGAAGATCGAACCTGCGTTACGACTCGCGGCGAAGGCGGAAGAACGTCAGCATGCCCGCGAAGGCCAGCAGCAATGCGCCGAGGCTAGCTACCGCCGGCATTGGGCTCGCCGTGCGCGGCATTTCGGCAGTGTTCGCAGCCATCGCCGGAGCGGCTTCTTCCATCGGATACGAGGCGAGCTGATCGGTCGACTCGGCCGGCTCGAGCGCGATCACCGGATCGGAGACCTTCACGTAGGCGGTGAGCTGCTGGCCGACGGCCAGATTGCGCACGCTGACCGGCTTGCCATCGACCTTCACGCGGAACTCCGGCCGGGTCTCGATCTTGCGCGTGTCGCTCTTCGTACCGTCGGCGAGGTTGAACTTCATGTACACGGCATTGTTGCCGGTGCGCACGAGGTCGCCCTTCACCACCGCATATTGCTGACCATCTTTCTCGATGACCTCGGTGCAGACAGCGCGAATGTTGGGGAATCGGGCAAGAACCGCATCGCTGAACTGCGCCGTGGCGCAGTCCGCGGCCAGCACGGGGGCGGAAACGCCACCGAGCACCGCGGTAACTCCAATGATCGACAGGTAAATGGAACGTCTCATGATCTCTCTCCGTTTGTTAGGAATCGCTCGGCCATACATAAGTCGCGGCAACGATGAATCTCTGGGGCGCGTTGCCGAGGTAGTAAAACGGGTAACAGGTAACCAGCGTGACGCCCGGCTCGTCCGTGTCGGCGAGCAGGCGCTTGTCGTCCTTGTCGACGATGTCGATCGAAGTCACGCGATAGCGATGCATCTTGATGCGCGTGCGGACGTCGATGACGTCGCCGACCTTGATGTCCTTGAGGACGCGGAAGAATCCGTCGCGATGACCGGCGATGCCGACATTCCCACCGGTATCCGGAGTTCCCATGCCGGCGACGAAGCCGGCGCCGCGGTTCAGGCTGATCTCATCGTCGTGCTCGAACACCGGCACTTCCAGCTTGAGTGACGGGATGGTGAGCACCGCGACCGCCTTCACCGGCGCAAGGTGCGCGGCCTGGTAGTCGCGAACGCGGCTCGCCGCCCACAACGTCTGGTCCGGCGGATTCAGCGAGGCCGCGAAATCCTCGATCGCATTCGTGCTGCCGAGCGCGCTGTCAGCCTGCGCCAGCGCGAACAACGAACAAAGCAGCGCGCCGGCGACGTAAGCGGCGACCTCCGACCAGCGCAACACTCGTGCGAAGCCGCGCGTGCCATTGGAGGGGTGATGTGTACTGTGACTCACGCCACGACTATGAAAAGCAGCGCGTCGCTTGTGTATGGGACCTTGGTCCGATCCTGCGGGGGCTTCGGCGGGCGCTGGCGCGGTCATACTGCGGGCGGCGCAGCAGGGAAAAGATGTCCGCTCACACCATTCATTCCACGGCACACAACCGGAGCCGTGACCGCTTGTTAGGAACTCCCGCGGCCGACCACGCGCTGGGCGCGCTAGGGCTCGCCGCCGGGTACTACGCAACAGCGCAGCTCGGCGAGTCGCTGGCTTTCCCGAACGCGCCCGTATCGGCGCTCTGGCTGCCCAATGCGCTCGTCATGGGTGCATTGTTGCTGGCGCCGCGGCGGTACTGGTGGTTCTACCTATTGGCAGTATTGCCAGCCCACCTGCTGGTGCAGTTGCCGTTGCCCGGAGTATCACTCGCCCGAGCGGCCATTCAGTACGTCCTGAATTGCGGTACCGCGCTGATCGGTGCGCTGGCGCTCGTGCAGTTCGAGTCCAACACATATCGCTTCAATCGGATGCTGCCCGCCTGGCGACTGGTCTTCTTCGGCGGCCTGATTGCGCCCTTCGCGACCAGCCTGATCATGGCCGCAGTGTTCGTGACCACCGACATCGACCGCAATTTCTGGCTGACCACGGTGGTGCGCGCGCTCACCAACAGTTTCGCCATCCTCACGGTGGTGCCGCTGATGGTGCACAGCGCGGATCGGCTGCGCGCGCCCCGCCAGGCATTCGACATGCCCCGCCTCATCGAAGGCGTGCTGCTGACTGTCTGCCTGACCGCCGCCTGTGTCGTGGCGCTGTTTGCTCCCCCGACCCACGCCGTAGCTTCCGGGGCGATGTTATGTCTACCGCTACCCATGCTGCTGTGGGCCGCGGCGAGATTCGGCGTCGCCGGCAGCTCCGCCGCGACTCTGCTCCTCGGGGTACTCGCGATCTCCGGAGCGCTCGCCGGAACCGGCCCATTCACGGCCGAGCCGGCCGCGCACGCCACGCTGTCGGTGGTGCTGTTCCTGGTGGTCACCGGTATTCCATTGCTGCTGCTGGGCGCCGCGCTCGACGAGCGCCGCTCACTCGAACAGGCGCGCGTGGCCAGCGATGCGTTGCATGGCGCGGTGCTGGCATCCATCCAGGACCAGATGGTCGTGCTCAACAGTGACGGGCGAATCGTCGATGCCAACGAATCCTGGCGTCAGCTCGGCGCGAGGGCTCCGGCCGCGCCCTTCGTCAAGCTCCAGGTGGGCGAAAATCTCCTGCATCACTGCATCGAAGCCGGCTCAAAAGGCGACGCCCTCGCGGCCCGGCTCGGCACGTGTTGCGCGGAAGTGTTTGACGGGCGGGCTCGGCATCATCGGCTCGAGTATGCGGCCCACGGAACGAGCGGCATCACCTGGTTCGAAGTCACCATCGAGCCGCTGCGCCGCCCCGAGGGTGGCGCGGTGCTCGTGTGGACCGACGTCACCTATCGAAAGCAGGCCGAAGCCAAGGAGCGCGCGCAGCAACAGCAGCTCGTGCACCTGGGGCGCGCGGCCGTCCTTGGCGAGCTTTCCGGTGCGTTTGCGCACGAGCTGACACAACCGCTGACTTCGATCCTCGGCAATGCGGAAGCGGCACTTCAGCTGCTCACCAAACCCGACGTCGACCTGCGAGAAATCCGCACCATGGTCCGCGACATCGTCGCCGACGATGTACGCGCCGCCGAGGTGATTCAGCGCCTCCGCGCCATGCTCCAGCGCGGCGAGATCTCGCGCGAACCGGTGGACCTGGCCAACGTGATCAAGGACGTGCTCGATCTCGCGCGCATCGATCTGCTGACGCGCCACGTGTCCGTCGACGTGCTTTTCGACCCCTATCTTCCCCTCGTGCTCGGCGACCGCATCCAGCTACAGCAGGTCGTGCTCAATCTCGTCGTGAATGCCTGCGAGGCGATGACGTCGCTAGAGGTCCACAAGCGTCGCATCTCCATCACCGCGCGCTTCGAAGGGAGCACCTGCGAAATCCTGTGCGCGATTCGCGACCGCGGGGCTGGCGTCGCCAGCGAGGATCTCGAGCGCATCTTTCAGCCTTTCGTCACCACCAAGACCCAGGGCCTGGGCATGGGTCTTGCCATCTGCCGCTCTATCATTGAAGCGCACGGGGGCCGGCTGTGGACGGAGAACGCGCCGGATGGCGGCGCCACCTTCACCTTCAGCGCGCGGATGGGCTCGTAGGACAAAGGTCCACTATCGACTCGCGCCTGCAGAACGCCAAATCGGGAAATGGCGAATCGCGCTCCACTCATCGCCGTCGTCGACGACGAAGAATCCGTTCGACTCGCGCTCGCACGCATGTTGCGCGCGTCGTCGTTCGACGTGTCTATCTACCGTTCCGGCGAAGATTTCCTGGAGTCGCTCAAGACCGTGATGCCTGACTGCGCGGTGCTCGATTACCAGATGCCGGGGCTGACGGGGCGGGACGTTCAGCGAGCATTATCGGTCGCGAAACTGTCACTTCCGATCATCATTGTTACCGCTCACGACCAACCCTCCCTGCGGGAAAGGGTGCTAGCCGACGGTGCGGTGGCCTATTTCACCAAGCCCTTGCGACGAGACACCCTGATCGCGGCGCTCGGCCAGGTGATTCGCCGCGACCCCTAATACCGGCCACTAGCTAACTTTCTGTGGGACCTTGGTCTTACTTTCCCGGCAGTGTCTATTTTCCGCACGTCGATCCATAATCCCGCCCGGCATCACAAAAGCGATATTAGTCGCGATGCTTCCGGGCAAGCGCCCGCGGAATGGGAGAGGTCTATGGAATCGGTTCCAACGATATTCGTCCTCGACGACGACGAGTCTTTCGTGCGCGCGTTAGACAGGCTGCTGCGTGCGGAAGGATTCGCGACCCGAACCTGGACGTCGGCTAACACCTTCCTGGAAGAGCACGATCCGTCGCTGCCGGGCTGCCTGCTCACCGACCTGATCATGCCCGAGATGAGCGGGCTCGAACTTCAGCGAAAGTTGCTGGCACAAGGTTGTGTGCGGCCCATCGTCTTCATCACCGGTCGCGGTGACATGACCACCGCCGTCGAAGGAATGCGCCGGGGGGCCGTCAGCTTTCTGCCGAAGCCCGTATCGCGGGCTTCACTGGTGGTCGCGCTGCGCGAAGCATTGGAGAAGGACGCCTCCACCCGCGTCCATGACGCCGAGCGCCAACGCGTGCGCGAACTGCTCAGCTCGCTCACACCCCGCGAGGCGCAGGTGCTCGAGCTCGTGGCCCGTGGCCTGTTGAATAAACAGATTGCTGGTGCACTGGGTACGGCGGAGAAGACCGTGAAGGTTCATCGCGGCCGCCTGATGCACAAGATGCAGGTGAAGTCCGCGGCAGCGCTGGTTCAGCTGCTGAGCCATGGCGACATGCTGAATCAGCCGGCGCCATCGGCGTACCCGGCGAGCGAAGTCGACGCGCTGCGCGCCTGAAACCCGGGCGCGTGCCATGGGCACGAGCTCCGTCTGGCGGACGCCACCTACTCAGGCTTGGACAAGCCTGCTTTCGCTTCGAGTTCGAAATGCGTCGGGAACATGAGCTGGCGCATTTCCTGCGACCAGTTGCGCGTCATCCTTTGATACATCTCGATCTCGGTCATCGAGGGTTTCGATTCGCGGCGGCGAAATGGAACCACATTGCTGTTGCTCATCCTGGCGCCCCAAGTGACTGTCAATAAGTACATTTTGCGCGCGTCGCGCCAGGGCTCCGTGCGCCAGGTCGCACCGCAGCAGCGACAGGTGTGCGCCCGGTCCCAAAGTTGATCGCCCGCCCCCGCTTCCAGGGGCTTCGCGGCGCCGCCGCAGGGCTTTTCCTGCGGCTTTGCCCGATGAACGCCGAATCGCACGTGATTCTCGCGCGAGCTTTTGCCTAACTACCGGAGACAGTGGGACCAAGGACGTATAGCTCGCGACTTCGCCCGAGTTCACCTTCGGCGTCTGCGCTTGAAAGCCTGTATCGAACCATCGCAAGGAGACGCCAATGGCGAAGTCGAGCAAGAGCAACAAACCCAACATTCTCGTCATCTGGGGTGACGACATCGGAATCTCTAACCTGAGGTGCTACTAGCTCGGCGTGATGGTTACAGGACCAAGAACATCGATGCGTGACGCCAGGCTGATCCATGCGCAAAGCGGCTTTCCCGTTTCTCTGACGCTGCTGACCGCGCCGGGCCTCGTGGCCATTGTCAGCGTGGTGTTCCAGATCGGGCCATTGAGCTGAATCACCAAGGAGTTCAAGCATGTCGAACACGAGATTCATCACGGGCGCATCACTGCTGTTCCTGGTCGCCGGTGCCGGTGCCGAGGAAAGCGCGGAGGACCTCGCGAAGAAACTCTCCAATCCCGTGGCGGCGATGATCAGCGTGCCGTTGCAGTACAACTACGACGGCGAGATCGGCCCCGAGCGCGATGGCACCAAGTCGACGATCAACATCCAGCCGGTGGCTCCGTTCACGATCAACGAACAATGGAATGTCATCTCGCGCACCATTCTTCCCATCATTGATCAGCACGATGTCTTTCCCGGATCTGGCAATCAAACGGGGATCGGCGACATCACGCAAAGCCTCTTCTTCTCGCCAAAGAAGCCTACGAGCAACGGCCTGATCTGGGGCGCGGGACCCGCATTCCTGATTCCTACCGGCAGCGAGGACGAGCTCAGCGCGAGGAAATGGGCAATTGGTCCGACCATCGTGCTGCTCAAGCAACAGGGCACGATCACCTACGGCGCCCTCGCCAATCACCTGTGGTCGGTCGCGGGTGATGACGATCGAAACGACATCAGCTCCACGTTCCTTCAGCCGTTTCTCTCGCACACGACAAAGACCGCCTGGACATACGGCATCAACCTCGAGTCGAGTTACGACTGGAAAGCCGAGCAGTGGTCGATACCTATCAATCTGACCATCGGCAAACTTCAGAAGGTGGGAGGGAGGCCCATGAGCTTCACCGGCGGCGTGAGGTATTGGGCCGAAAGCACCGCCAACGGGCCGCACGGATGGGGCGCGAGGTTCGTCGTGACCTTCCTATTCCCCAAATAGGCAGCTCACAGGAAGTCGAGGCGGATGAACAGGCTCACGAAGGCAAACACGCCGATCACGCCTACGAGCCCGGCGATGACGCCCACCGGCGTGGCCCGGAACTGCACGCCTGCTTGCGTCCCGAGCTTCAACATGGAGTGACTGATCATCGAGAACGCGGTCCGGATCCACGCGCGCCGCGATGCGTCCATCGGACCTGAGTCCCACGGCTCAGCGCATGCGCGCGACGGCAGCGCGATACCCGAGAGCCGCGGCGAAAATCAGCACCACGGTGATGACGAGGAGCCACACCAGGCGCCAGAACAGCTGACTGGTTAGGCGCTCCATGTTCGCCGCTACGTCCGCGGTGGCCTGTTGAACCTGAGGGATCGCGCCATCGACGCGCGCCGCCAGCGCATTGAGTTCGCGTGTGCTGGCCGCAAGCTCCTGGAGCATCTGCGTGTACTGGCGGATGTCGAAAGGCGGCCCCTTCTCTCTCGTTGCCGCCTCACCGGGCTTGGCCGCCAATCGCGCGGTAATCCGGT
>Ga0193753_10001603_pt1 | contig 19128 bp, 15 predicted proteins | sample H1c2metaG_FD_144925 | JGI IMG/M metagenome (GOLD analysis project Ga0193753, IMG submission 144925) | Soil microbial communities from a riparian zone of the East river system, Colorado, United States - H1c2 | ecosystem: Environmental > Terrestrial > Soil > Riparian zone | place: USA: East...
ACGAGGGTGAATGGGAGTGAAAGTTGAAGTGCACCACGAATCTCGCTACTGCTATGGACACCCGGTCTGGTTGGGGCCGCAGACGATTCAGCTGCGCCCCGCCCCGTATTGCCGCACACCCATTCTCAGCTACTCGTTGGAGATCAAGCCGACCGACATCTTCCTCTCCTGGCAGTTCGATCCGTTGGCAAATCATGTAGCTCGAATCGTTTTTCCCAGCCAAACATCCGAGTTCTTCATTACGGTGAATCTGACTGCCGACATGACTCCGGTAAATCCGTTCGCCTTTCTTCTAGAGCCTGACGCCGAGAGGGTGCCTTTTAGTTATAGACCAGAGGTGGCGAGTGCTCTGAAGCCATATCTGGCCGTCGAACGGGCCGGACCGCAGCTGAGCGAGTTCATTGAGAGCGTTCGCGGCTCGCAGCCGACCGTCGCTTTCCTACTCGGTCTCAACGAGCGATTGCGCGATCAGATCGCATACACGACGCGGCTTGAGCATGGGGTGCAAAGCTGCGAACAGACTCTTCTTATGCGAACGGGTTCGTGCCGAGACTCAAGCTGGCTCCTTGTACAGATATGCCGTCAACTGGGACTCGCAGCCCGCTTCGTCTCTGGATATCTAATCCAGCTGGCAGATAATGAACCGTCCGCCGGAGAAGGTGACCGGAAGACTGATTCGGCGGATCTCCATGCTTGGGCTGAGGTCTATCTTCCTGGAGCAGGCTGGGTTGGGTTGGACCCGACTTCGGGTCTACTGACGGCTCAGGGCCACATTCCACTCGCTTGTGGCACCACCCCCGGCGATGCTGCGCCAATACTTGGTACCGTCGAACCGGCCAATGTAGAGTTCAATTACGAGGTGACAGTGCGCAGGATCGACAACGCCCCAAGCCTGACTTCACCTTTCAGCGAACGGGATTGGAACGAGATACGAGCGTTGGCGTATCACGTCGATCGTGACCTGAAAGCCCAGGATGTGCGGCTTACGATGGGTGGCGAGCCAACGTTTGTCGGCATCGATCAGTCGGAGAGCGCTCAGTGGAATGTTGAGGCTCTCGGCCAGCAAAAGCGCAGCGCAGGATTAGCATTAATTCGCTCTATCCGGGAACGTACCGCGCGGGGTGCCCTGCTTCATTTTGGCCAGGGCAAATGGTATCCGGGTGAACCGATGCCACGTTGGGCGTTCCACTGTATCTCGCGCACGGACGGTGTGCCCGTGTGGGAAAACGGCGATCTGTTCGCTTTAGAGAGCAAGAACGCTGCCTATGGCAATCAGCAGGCCCACGATTTTTTAAGCACGCTGAGTAGGCGGCTTGGGGCGGAGCCAGACAATATTTTGCCGGCGATGGAGCCTCACACCGAGGAGCAAGAACCGACTGGATTCGTTCTTCCGTTACGACGGCGTCAGCCCGCTGGGCATCTGGCTTGGTCGAGCCAGCCGTGGTTCGCAACACCGGTGAAGTTCATCTTGTCGGTTGGCGACTCACCTATCGGCTACAGGATCCCTGTCGCGATGATGCCTTGGGTCGCACCAGACGTTCTCGAATACGAGGTTGATGAGGATGGGCAGGTGAAGCTACCGGCAGCAGCGACGCGACGGCCGGAGATGTTCAGTGAAGATCCCATGCCTGATCCACTGCCGGCGATCCCAGAGGATGCGACCACGGCGCAGGAGCTTATTCGGCCGTCGCTCTGTCTTTCTGCCTTACGTCTCGGTGCTATCGGACTATCTCGACCTGGTAGCGGCTGTGGAGGAGACGAGTCAACGTCTGCAAATGCCGGTCTGGATCGAAGGTTATTCAGCCCCGCCAGACCTGCGACTCCGAGTTTTCAGCCTGACGCCGGATCCAGGTGTGCTCGAGGTCAATATGCCGCCCACGTCGGAGTGGGATGAACTTGAGTCACTTCACGAAGTGCTTGCGGAGGAAGCGCAGCATCATCGTCTCATTGCAGGAAAGTTCGGCTACGATGGAACGCATCTGGCAACCGGTGGCGGCAGCCATATTACGCTTGGCGGCACGACCATGACGGATAGCCCGATCCTGCGGCGCCCGGACGTGTTACGTAGTATGGTTTCCTATTGGCAGAATCATGCATCGCTTTCCTACCTATTTGCGGGCATGTACGTGGGTCCTACAAGCCAGTACCCTCGCGTTGATGAAGCACGGGTCGATGCGCTATACGAGCTCGAAGTGGCATTCAGCCATCTTCCCCCTAGCGATTGTCCACCCGACATCGTCGATGGCCTATTCCGCAACCTCTTGGTGGACGTAACCGGCAATAGCCATCGCGCTGAGTTCTGCATCGACAAGCTCTACCCACCAATAGGTCAAGGCCTACGACTGGGATTGCTGGAGCTGCGTGCCTTTGAAATGCCTCCGCACTATCGCATGGGACTTCTTCAGACACTGCTCGTGCGTGCACTCGTCGCGCATTTCTGGAGAAAACCTTTTACCGGCGATCTAATACGTTGGGGAACTGCACTCCATGATCGCTTCATGCTGCCGCATTTTGTAGAGCACGACTTCATCGATGTGCTCGATAATCTTCGCAGTGCGAACTTTCCCTTCGTTAACAAGTGGTTCGCTTCGCACCTAGAGTTTCGCTTTCCGCAGATAGGAGAGATCGAGGCCGATGGAGTGCGGCTCGAACTGCGGCAGGCTCTGGAGCCGTGGAACGTGCTGGCAGAGGAGACTATCTCCGGAAGTACAGGCAGAAGTGTGGACTCTTCGCTAGAACGGATACAGGTGAAAGTCACCGGTTTAACCGTGGCGTCGCGGTATGCCGTCTCTTGCAATGGTCGAAGCGTCCCTCTCCATCCATCCGGCAAACCATTCGAGAGTATTGCGGGTATCCGATATCGAGCGCGAAGATTGTCCACCGCGCTGCATCCAACGATTCCGGTCCACACACCTCTTACATTCGATCTGATAGACACGTGGAAAGAACGCTCTGTGGGTCGCTGCACCTACTATGCAAGTCAGCCCGATGGGACACGGCATATCACTCGCCCTGCTGACGCAGCCGAGGCTAGTGAGCGTCGCTTGCGACGGTTCGTAATCTCACCTCCACCTGAGGAAGTCATTACAACACCTCCATCCGAAATTAATCCGGTCTTCCCGATAACCCTGGATCTTCGCTGGCCTGCGCCCTTGAATCGTTCCCACGTCAATGATCGAAGTTCCGCAGAGGGGCAGCCATGATTGGAGATCTCTACCAGTCGCCACTGAGATATGGTGGGGCATACGAGGAGTCTTCCGTGGATGGCATCACTCCTCGCCCTCACTGGACGGGGCTCATGGAGTCTCTTCAATCGATCGGGCCGATCGAACTGACCTTCCGTTGGACTCAGGCAGAACAGCGCATCCGCGAGAGCGGGATCAGCTATAACATTTACGGAGATCCGCTAGGCGCACATCGGCCGTGGAAGATCGATCTTGTTCCGCTGCTGATTCCCAATGAAGAGTGGCGCTTCATCGAAGCTGGCATCATCCAGCGGGCACAACTTTTAAACCTGGTCCTCGAAGACGTTTATAACTCGCAGAGCTTACTCAAGGACGGCCACCTTCCTCCCGCGCTGCTCTATGCGAACCCCGCATTCCTACGTCCGCTGGTCGGTGTTAAAGTTCCACGCAACAGTTATCTGCACATGGTGGCGGTCGATCTCGCAAGATCCCCCGATGGGAAGTGGTGGGTATTGGCGAACCGCACTCAGGCGCCTTCAGGCAGTGGCTACGCTTTAGAAAATCGATTGATCGTATCTGAGCTTCTTCCCGAACTCTTCCGCACCTCTAATGTCCAACGGCTTGCGCCATTCTTCCGCGCACAGCGCGATGCGCTCGCGCAATTGTCCGAGCGAAGTAACCCGCGAATTGTTCTACTAACGCCCGGTCCGCACAACGAGACCTACTTCGAGCATTCCTATCTTGCGAAATATCTCGGCTTTACCCTTGTGGAAGGAGCAGACCTTACGGTTCGGGACAGGTGTGTCTTTATCAAAACTGTGGGTGGCCTTGAAAAAGTAGATGTCATTTTGCGTCGCGTCGACGATGACTTCTGTGATCCCCTGGAGTTGCGTGGGGATTCACTGCTAGGTATTTCAGGCCTTGTAGAAGCTGTTGTGGCAGGCAACGTTACGGTGGCGAATGCACTTGGCAGCGGTGTTGTCGAATCCGCCGCTCTTATGCCGTTTCTTCCCGGCCTGGCCAGGCATCTTCTTGGTGATGAACTCAAATTGCCCTCGGTCGCCACCTGGTGGTGCGGACAAGAGAACGTTCTGAACTGGGTCGCCGAGAACCTAGAATCAGTTGTAGTAAAGCCAGCCTTCTCTTCGGCCGGAATAGAGCCGGTCTTCGGCTCAGAGCTAGGGGCGGCAGATCGCGAGAAAGTTCTGGAGCGCTTGCGTAGCAGCCCGCATGAATATGTCGCACAAGAGCAGGTTCAACTTTCGACGGCACCCGTATGGGAGAATGAAGCCCTAAAGTCCCGCAGCGTCGTCTTGCGCACGTATGTCCTAAACACCGGGACCGGCTGGTTGGCCTTTCCGGGAGGCTTGGTGCGAGTCGCCGAAGCTCAAGGTTCCGTAGTGTCGATGCAGCGAGGCGGCCACAGCAAGGACGCGTGGATATTGTCCGATGGACCGGTCGATACCTTCAGCATGCTGCCCCCTCGCAACGAACTTGTACAACTTCGTCGTGCTTCGCTGGTAGTGCCCAGCAGTGTGGCCGACAATACATTCTGGCTGGGACGCTATGTGGAGCGAGCTGAAAATCAGGCACGAATCCTTCGCTGCCTTATTCCGAGAATCCACCTTGCAGAGGACTCAGAACTTGAGAGCCTCACGTGTCTCGTTGCTTGTCTCGGAACTCGCTCTGCTCGGATTGCTGACCGTAGGCGCAGACGGCCCAGCTTCAACGCGTTGCGGAGAGAACTGCTTTCGGTGCTGACCGATCACAAACGGGTCGATGGCTTAGCCGCCGCCCTGGCTGAGGTATCGCGCATCAGCGACAGCGTCAGCGAGCGCCTTTCCCGGGATATGATGATGTTGCTCGGTGAGCTGCGCAGTTCGATCCAAACTCAAAAAGGTACTTTTTTGACGAGCTATACCGTAATGCTGACCAAGTGCCTGGAGCTTCTTTCCGCGTTTTCAGGGATGGAACGGGAGAACATCAATCGCGGTTCTGGCTGGCTCTTTCTGAGTCTGGGACGCCGTCTTGAGCGCGCGATCTATCTGACACGCGAACTACGCCACATCACTAAGCCATTAGCAATCGAAAATTGGGCTTATCTTGAGCGGTTGTTGGAGGTTGCCGACAGCACCGTGACTTATCGCACTCGTTATTACGCGACATTGCAGCCACTCGCCGTCCTCGACATACTGATGGCTGATGAGACCAATCCTCGTTCTTTGGACTTTCAGCTTGACCACTTGGCCGACCTCTACGCAAAACTGCCGCGTTATCTCCCCGCGGATCTACAGGCCATACAGGATGCGGTTGACTCACTGCGGAGGATTGACCTTCAAGGTATGACTCGCGTCAACACGTCAAGCTATTACCCCATCGAGGGGTATGAGGAAGTCGACCAGTTCCTGATGCGGCTGGAGACTCTGCTGCCGTCATGGTCGAACAATCTTTCCAGCCACTATTTCAGTCACGCACGTACCTTGCCGATCACGATGGGGAACGACTGAAATGGTCTACAACGTCAGCCATAGGACGACCTATCGATACTCGAACCCTGTCTCTGTCGGGGAACATGTGGCATGCCTGACACCTCGATCCTTCTCGCAAAATCGATTGCTGCAAAACACGATACGCATTCAACCCACGCCTTCGACGTTGACTGAACGCGTGGATTACTTCGGGAATATACTTTCCTTCTTCACTGTGGAGGAGCCACACAATGAGCTGATCGTCGAGGCGAAGAGCCAGGTTAACGTCGATAGGCAACCGGTGTCGTCCTCAACTCTTTCTCGTCCGTGGGAAGAGTCCGCAGGGCCTTTCGCAGAAAATCATACGAACGAAGGGTTGGCCGCATACCAGTTCCAATTTGCATCTCCCCGTGTCCGTCTCAATCATGAGTTCGCAGCGTATGCGCTCGAGTCTTTCACGCATGAACGTCCTATGCGGGAAGCTCTGATGGAGCTGTCCTCGCGAATCCACTCAGACTTTCGCTTCGACTCAAAAGCGACGAACGTTCGCACTTCACCAGAGGAAGTTTTCAAGAAGCGCCAAGGCGTCTGCCAGGATTTCGCCCATGTGGAGATCGCTTGTCTGCGCTCAATCAATGTTGCAGCTCGTTATGTGAGCGGGTATCTGCGGACCTATCCGCCACCGGGTAAGTCGCGTATGGTGGGTGCAGACGCATCCCATGCTTGGGTCTCGGCCTACAGCTGTGACCAAGGATGGCTTGATATGGACCCCACGAATAATGTCGCTCCAACCGACGGCCATGTCACTCTGGCTTGGGGTAGAGACTATGGCGACGTCAGTCCGCTCCGCGGCCTAATCTTGGGCGGAGGCGGAAGCGCCCTTAAAGTAGAGGTTGATATTGAGCCGCTTGATTTGTGAGCGTTTTCGGCTTTATTTTTCCAGGTTGGAAGCGGAATCGTGAATTTGTGGTGTTTTTTTGGAAAAGAGCTAGCATGTTGGCTGAAAAGAGATATTTGGAGTGGGACACTTATAGTGGACACTCTGGCGGCGATGAAACTCGAGCTACATAGCTAAGTTCGGCCGCTGAAAATTGAGAATTCGTATAAAAAATGTGGAGACATCTTGTGCAACGTGATTATGCGATCAATGTGAATCCGGTTTTGAAGGACAGTAAGTATCCCACTGTGCGGTTCGTGACCACGGATAAGACCAGGGGAGAAACAACAACAGTTGGTGGCGGAGAGATCACGGTACGCGCCCTTCGTTACTCGTTGAGACTTGAGAAGCTCCTACGAACAGACCAACTTGCGCAGATCGAACAGCATCTTGACCGGCAGGTTCCGTTCACCATATTCCTCACCATTGAGGAGGAAAAGATGAAGGAAGCGAGACTCATCGACTAGATCGTGTCCCCCTCGCCTGTCAGAGACTGTGGTGCTTCAAGAAGCAACTCGTCCTAGCGAGCTGACAGCATCTACGGCATCAGCGATGTTAGTTGAGTAATCGGAAGCCGATCCGTAAGAGTGTTCAGCGTTGGAGGGATTTACATACCTTTCCGGAACCTCGGTGTCCCCCGTTTTGAAGTCGCCCGCAGCGATCCTGACCTGGCGGTTCGAGCGCGCCACCGCCGGCCAAAGCTGCTGTAATGTGTGTCTAGACCATAGTCGCTCGGATTTGCTTCGAGGTCGACACCGGCGAGCGCGTGCCAAGTTTTCTTGTTGGTTGAATCGGCGAAGAAGGTGAGGAGCTTATTGGAGAAATTGCCTGTGACACGCTTTACCGGCTTTTCCAACTCGACGGTGATGAAGATGGGAGAGCCATTGTGCAGTTCGTTAGGCTGTCAGAATACGTTAGGAATGAAGCCTTTATGGGGAGACGCGGGTGCGGGGCGCGGAGTGGTGTGCGATTGCGCGTAGGCGGGAAACGTGAGCGCGGTGAGAAGAATGATGGCACATTGGTGCGTCAATCGCTTGCAAAATTTCTTTGCCGTACCCACCACGATCATTGCCCGCCCAACCCTCAGGCTTGGCACTGTTGTCGTGGATGTAGTAGATGCTGTACGCATCGGAAGCTACAAAACGGGAGATGTTAAGTGGGAACATGAATGACCTTCGTTTGGCATGAAGTCAGGTATTCTTACGACGTCAGGCAACCTGCTCTTTGTGGGCGACCCTTCGAACAACATTATCGCTTTTAATGCAACGAGCGGGTCAATCCTTCGGCACGCGGCCTACAGAGCCCGGTAACGAATGCGCCAATCACTTACACCTTGGATGGGACACAATATGTGCTCGTATCGGGAGCGACTCACTATACGCCTTCGCCTTCAAGTCACCGACCAGCACGCGGGCTTCCGCAAATTGAGCGAAGTAATGTTGCTGTGGGAAGCATGAGTTCTCCTTGCGGTGATCTTGCAAATGCTGGGTATCGGGGAGCAATGGAACAGAGAGGTCGCTTAAGGACATTGCTTTGCTGATTATTTGGGCTCTTCTGCACATTTGGTGATACTGCCAAATGTTGCTCAGAGCCGCTAATCTGTTGCTCATTATCAGAACACTAACCTGGCCGCCAGTTCAGAGCGTCGGAGCAGGAAATTGCGGTTGCAGTGAACGACAATCTCGGATTCTAGACAGATTTACCGACACCCTCCCAGTTGCCGCCGTCTCTGATAAAACGGTCCGCTTTCCGTCTCGCTGGTGTTACACGAGTGGCGCCTTTCACTGTCGTTACGCTTGCATTAATAATCGAGAAAAGGATGAAAAGTAAACGGAGCAAATTATCGGCTTTGGCCGCAGTTCGACAGTCACTGACGCCCTTTGATTATTGAGGACGATTATCAGCAATAGGACGCGCTGAGCTTGAATAGGATTCAGTACCTGGACGCGGGACGTTACATGGGAATGCCGTGGCAGATTCGCGATAGCTCTAATGACTAGATGATCCGGATTAGAAGGAGAGTCCGGTCGTCATCTTGGGCGCCAATCTTGCGAACAGTAGCGAGGATCTTCTGAGCAAGCTCAGCCAGCGGAAGATGGCAATGAAGCAATATGAGCCGCTCAAGACCCTCGGTACCGAATTCGACACCATCCTTGCCGGACACCTCGAAGATCCCGTTAGTACTGGCGATGAGTAGATCGCCGCTCGCGGCGAGAAGGGTATGACCACGATAGTCAGCCTGGGGAAAGATACCTAGCGGCAATTGTTGATCACTTAGTTGGCGATAGGGCTCGCCGGAACCGCGAGGTGAAGTATTGAGGGGTGGCCAGCCAGGGAATATTCGATTGTGCAGCCGAGTCCAGACCAGGGCATCAAGTGGAGAGCTGCAGAAGTAGCGTACATATTGGATTCTTTGACCTCGGGTGTCAGGACAACAGTTGGTGGCGTATCGAAGACGAGTCAGGTCGCGGGTCTGCAGTTGACCAATCAAGGCTGGGAAGTTCCGGCGCAATGACTTGCTCTGACCCTATAAGATCTTCCGGTCGCTGGTTCCTTCAGCGTCTGTAACGCAAAATCCGTAGATTTTTCAATGAGCGATATGGCCTGATATGGAGTGACCGTGTCAACCTCTGCAAATCTATGGGGTTGTTTTTGTAGTTGTCGTTTTCTTAGCCTTTCCCCGAGGACAGAGCGAGCAGCAGCCTGGGTAGATTTGAGCGACGATTGATCAGTCTGATATTCGCGACGGGATGTTGATCGGGAAGTCTCTGGTACACGCCATGTTCAGTGGGTCGTTGTCGGGGGCGCCGTTCCGCCAGGCGGAGACAGCGGCGCTTTACGAGAAATGACTTGGCCATTACTTATATAGATTCGCAGGCCGGAATTCCTATCGGTTTTCTCTTTGACGTGCCGCCATCCATCCTGATTCATCACATACGCTACCAGATCGATAGACCTCCTGCACTCCGCCTCGACCTCGTGGAGCGTAACTCCACCTGAACCACGCTTGGCGAGCCCAAGGCTCTAGCTAGCTGATTCTTCGGTATTAAATGGTCGGGGCGAGAGGATTCGAACCTCCGACCCCCTGGTCCCGAACCAGGTGCGCTACCAGACTGCGCTACGCCCCGAATGTGCTGCGGTGAGATGTCGATAGGAAGTGCATTCCGTGAGGCTCAAGCTTTTGGGTGGGCTTGCTGGATCGCTGTAATCGACTGGGTTAGTTTAGCAGATATTCTGGGCTGGGTGCAGCTGTGGTTGCCGCGAGGCGAAGGGGCAGAAGATTATGGGGGCGGGTATCCTGGAGACTCCTCCGTACAGATGATACAAAATTGTCTGGTATCTGGGCCGATGTTCGTATCTCTGTGGGTCTTCTGGATCAGCTGAAAGTGTTCGAGTTTCAAAAAAAAAGACTTAGCGGCAGGGTTCCGGGTTCCGCAGTGTGAGGGATTCATCTTTTCAGGGCCAAGATTTATCGGCTAAAGCGGAACACTTCGAACGGTTTAACGAGGTAGTTTCGTTTAATACGGATGGACGTTTTTAGTATTTGAGGAAAATTAGGGGGGACGCGTCTTATAGTAGGTGGCTTCGGAAATGGACTAAGCTTTTGGTAAGACAGGTGGCGTGGATGATGGAACGACGGCAGGTGGTTCGGCTTTGGCGGCGAGGTGGGGCCTCGGTGCTGGTGACGCTGGTGCACGTTGCTGGCTCAAGCTATCGGCTGCCAGGGGCGCGGTTGCTGCTGGCCCTACACGGAGAGTATGCGGGGACGATCAGCGGGGGGTGCCTGGAGACGGAGGTGCTACGCAAGGCGGAGTGGATGGTTCGGGAGGGGGCTGTGGTGGAGCGATATTCAACCCTGTTCGACGATACGGCGGAGATTCCGTTTGGGTTGGGATGCGGAGGCGTGGTGGACCTGCTGATGGAGCCGGTGGACACGGTGGAGTGCCGTGCGCTGATGGAGGCGATGGAGCGGGCGTTGGCGGGGGAGGACGTTGTGGTGGTGACGTGGTTGCCTGGCGAAGGGAGAGGGCTTCGACGCGTGGTGTTAACGAAGGATGGTACGGTGATCTTTGCAAGTGAGGGGTTGAGCACGAAGAAGCTGGGGTGTGCCCGGGAACTGCGAGGTGGGGAGGAGTATGAAGGACGGTTTGTGGAGGAGTTACGGGCTCCGCAGCGGTTATTTGTGTTGGGGGCGGGAGATGATGCGAAGCCGCTGGTGAACGTGGCGTCGCTGTTGGGGTGGAGCGTGACGGTGGCTGACGGGCGGGCACAACTGGCGAGGGTTGAGCGGTTTCCTGATGCGGAGAGGGTGGTGGCTCTGGGCGACGCAGGTTTGACTGAGTTGAGGATTCGGGAGACGGATGCTGTGGTGTTGATGACGCACAGCTATGAGCAGGATCGGGGATGGTTAACGAGCCTGTTGCCGGTGCGGCTGCGGTACCTGGGGCTGCTGGGAGCCAGGCATCGGAGCTCGCTGCTGGTGAGCGAGGCGGCGGCAATAATTGGACTTCCGGTGGCGGAGTGTTGCGAGAGGATTCATGCTCCGGTCGGGTTGGATCTGGGTGGAGACGGGCCGGAGGCGATTGCGTTGGCGGTGATTGCGGAGGCTCATGCGGTTTGCATGGGGAAGTTGGGGGCTTCGCGGCGGCTGAGCGCGGAAGATGTGGCTCGGCACGTGAGCGAGGGTGGGGCGTCGCGGTATCTGCAGGTGCAGTGTGCGCTGGATGCTGTTCAATGAGAGTTGCCGCAGTTGTGATGGCGGCGGGAGCCTCGCGGCGGCTGGGTGAGCCGAAACAGCTTGTACGATTAGGAGAAGAGACGCTGCTGGAGCGGGCGGTGCGGGTGGCCAGGGAGGCTGGGTGCGCGCCTGTGGTCGTGGTGTTGGGGGCTTCGGCTGATTTGATTCGCAGGGCGTGTGGACTGGAGGATGCCGCGGTTGTGGTGAACGAGGATTGGGCTTCGGGGGTGGGGACTTCGATTGCGGTGGGCATTGGTGTGCTTGGCGTGGTGGACGGCTGTGTGGTGATGACCTGCGATATGCCCGCGGTTACGGTGGAGCATGTGCTTGGGTTGGTGGAGGAAGGTTCGAGGGGTGAGGTGGTGGGTTCCTCCTATGCCGGGCGGCGGGGAGTGCCGGCGTACTTTCCGGTGGCGTTATTTAAAGAGTTGAGAGAGTTGCGGGGCGATATTGGGGCTCGGGGATTGTTGAAAGGGGGGGGCGTGGTGGGGTTGGAGGGTGGAGAGTTGGATGTAGATACGGTGGAGGACTTAGCACGAATGCGGGAGAGGTTTGGGAGCTAGAGGGTGTTCAAGAACTCTTCGAGGAGGTTGGCGGCTGTGGCGGCGCGGTATTTTGCGGTGCTGCGGATATCGTCGATGGGTTTAGATTCGCGAATGAGGGCGGCTCTGGCGGCGGCTATGGTCTGAGGGGTAATGGGCTGGCGAAGGAGGGATTGCTCGGTAGCGTGGAGGCGGGTGGGGACTTCGCGGAGGCTGGCGGCGCCGATTCGAATGTCCTGGATGATGTTATCGCGCAAGAGGGCGAGAGCAGCGATGGCTACCTTGGAGATAGCCTGCGCGTTGCGGGCGCCTACCTTGCGGGTGTAGTTTGTGTAATCGGTGAAGTTACATAAAATGGTGATGCTGTGGAGGAGCTCGTCGGGGGCAAGCGCGGTTTTTTTGTAGTCGAGGTGAAAGTCGCGGTAAGGCATGGTGCGTTCGCCACGGGCGGAGACGAGGGTGAGTTCAGCGTCGTAGGCGAGGAGAGCGGGCGGGGAGTCGGCGGCGGGACTGGCGTTGATAATGTTGCCACCTAGGGTGCCGCGGTTCTGATTGGCAATACTGCCGGTCCAACTGGCAGCCTGGGTGAGGAGAGGGAAGTGCCGGGCAATGGCGGAGTGGTTGCGGATGTCGGTGAAGGTTGAGCCGGAGCCGATGACGATGGCGTCGGGAGTGTCTTCGATGAAGCGGAGCTCTTCGAGGTTCCAGAGGGAGATGAATTTTTTAGGTTGAAGGCGACCGGCGCCGAGGGCGACCATGAGTTCGGTGCCTCCCGCGATGGGGGTGTAGTGATCCGGGGAGTCGGCGAGGATCTGCAGGACCGCATCGAGAGAGGTGGGGGCGATGAGGTCGTACTGGGTGACGTTGGAGCGCATTACTTGATCGCTCCAACAAGTGCAGCGGCCTGGACGGCGTTGAAGATGCGGGTGTAGCCGGTGCAGCGGCAGAGGTTTCCGTTGAGGCCTTCCTGGATTTGTAACAAGGTTGGTTGCGAATGCTTGTTGAGAAGGTGGTGGGTGGCTAGGATCATGCCGGGAGTGCAGATACCGCACTGGGCTCCGCCATTTTCGAGGAAACATTGCTGGATGGGGTGGAGCTTTTCGCCGATAGCGATGCCCTCGATGGTGGTGATCTGAGTGCCTGCAGCTTGCAGAACTGGGATGAGGCAGGAGTTGACGAGGTCGTCGTTGAGGAGGACGGCGCAGGCCCCGCACTCGCCTTCTCCGCAACCTTCCTTCGCTCCGGTAAGGTGGAGGTCTTCGCGGAGGACGTCGAGGAGGCGCTTCATGGGTGGGGCTTCGACGGTTTGTTTTTTGTTGTTGATGATGAAGGTGATCAGCGTCATGCGATGGCCTTGAGCGTTTCCATCGTGTTGAAAAAGATTTGATCTGGGAGAAAGCGGCATACGCCAGAGATTTCGGTCAAGACGACGGGAGCTTCGACAAGAGCAAATGTAAAAATGAGAAGATTCTTCATAAGATGATTTCGCTGAAGATGGGACCGGTTATGGCGGAATTTAGAGATTCGGCGCCTACGTCGGGAGTGCGAGTCAGGCGTTCGAAGATATCTTCGGGAAGGAGGGGGATCTCGTTGAAAGAGACGCCGGTGGCGTGTTCGATGGCGTTAAGGATGGCGGGTGCGGGGCCGTCCATCGGGAGTTCGCCGATGCCCTTTGCGCCGAAAGCTCCGTGGAGACTGGGGGTCTCTTCGAAGGAGACGTGGATGGGCGGGAGGTCGGTGCTGGTGGGCATGATGTAGTTGGTCATCTGGTTGTTGGCGAGATGTCCGTTCTGCCAGATGCACTTTTCGTAGAGGGCATACCCGATGGCCTGCGCGATGCCGCCCTCGACCTGCCCGGCTGCGAGGATGGGATGAAGGACTTTGCCGACTTCCTGCAGGGCGTGGAAGTCGGTGACCTGCACGCTATAGGTGATAGTGTCGACGGCTACCTCGGCGACGTAGACGGCCCAGGCATAGGCGGGGTAGGCGTCGCCTTTGTATTGGTCGTCGTCCCAGAAGATGTCGCCGGGAGCTTCATAGCGGACGCAGACTTCGAGATTGCCGAGCTGCTGGTTGTAACGGTGGGCGGCCAGCTTGAAGTCGGCGGGTGTGTGAGGGGTGGGGAGATCGGCTTCGGCGCGAAGTTTTTCTAGGAGCTGGGTGGAGGCTCGTTCGACGAGCTTGCCAACGATCATGGCCGTGCGGCTGGCGACGGTGGGGCCGGAGTTAGGGACGCGGGCGGTATCGGGTTGCGCGATGAGGACTTCTTCGTAGGGAAGGTGAAGAGCTTGCGCTGCTACCTGGCAGAGGATGGTGTTGGTGCCCTGACCGAACTCGGTGGAAGAGACGAGGATGCGAGGATGGCCTTCTTTGGTGATATCGATGGCGACTTCGGATGCGAGTCGGCGTTCGCCGGAGCCGGTGAAGCCTGCTCCGTGAAAGAAGGTGGCGAGGCCTATGCCCTTTTTAATTGATGAGTGTGGGTTTTCTCTGTCGAAGCGAGCGCGCTTGGCGTGATAACCAGATTCTTGGAGGGCGCGCGACAGGAGGTGCTGCATGTCGACTGGGTCGCTGAGAAGCTGGCCGGTGGCGGTGTGGTCTCCGGTGGTGAGGAAATTGCGGCGACGCAGCTCTTCCGGGGAGAGGCCGATGGTGTGGGCGATTCTGTCCATGTGGCGTTCGAGGGCGAAGATGCTCTGCGGCGCGCCGAAGCCGCGAAAGGCTCCGTGGGGCGGGATGTTGGTGGCCATGGCCTTGGCGCGGACGGTGAGATGCGGCCAGTGGTAGGGGCCGGGGGCATGGATGGTTCCGCGGGAGAGGACGACGGGGGAGAGGGTGGCATAGGCTCCGCCGTCGATGGCGAAGTCGATCTCTCCTGCTAAGAGCCTGCCTTCTCTGCTGACAGCGGTGCGGTGGCGTGTACGGGAGGGGTGGCGTTTGGTGGTGGCGGCCATGTCTTCAGCGCGGTCGTAGCAGAGCTTAATCGGGTGGTCGGACTTCATGGCGAGCAATGCGGCGTGGCTTCCGATGACGCTGGGGAAGTCTTCCTTGCCGCCGAAGGCTCCGCCGGTCTCGGTCTGGATGACGCGGCATTTTTCTGCCGGAAGGTTGAAGACCAGGGTGAGTGCGTGGACGAGGTAGAACGGGCACTGCATGGAGCCGCGTACCGTTACGCCTGTCTCGCTGTCGTACTCGGCTATGACGCCGTTGTTTTCGATGTATAGCTGCTCCTGGGCTCCGGTGCGGTACTCGCCTTCGACGACGAAATCGGCGCTGGCGAAGATAGCTTCGGCTTCGGTGGGGTCGCCCTTCTGCATGAGGTAGGTTTTGAAGGTATTGGGAGCTGAACTGTCGCCCCAGATGAGGGTGTCGGCCTGCTCGGACTCCTCGATGGTGTAGATGGCAGGCATGAGGTCGTAGGTTATGTGGACGGCGGCGACGGCGGCGGGAAGGACGGCCCGATCGGGGTGGGCGAGGAGGAGGATGGGTTCGGAGTCGTGGTTGACGTAGGTGGAGGCGAGGCAGGGATGGTCTTTGGTGAGGTGGACGATGGTATTTTCGCCGGGGATGTCGGCGGCGGTGACGATAGTGAACTCGTGCCAAGGGATGGCGGGGTCGAAGGTGATGGAGGTGATGCGGCCGCGGGGGATGGTGCTGCGGACGGTGGCTCCGAACCACATGTCGGGGAGGGTGATGTCGTCGACGTATTGAGCGCGGCCTAGAACCTTGCCGCGGCCTTCTTTGCGGATGGGGGAATGGCCGACGATCTGAGAAGTATCAGTCATGCCGGTGTTGGACAAGGATAGAACGAATTCGGCGGGTGCGGAAGAATGGTTTCTGCGGCGGAGGAAGAAAGGGAGTTAATGTCGATTTGTCGAGAATGACCAAGGTTGCTCTGCACGTTTCTGTTGGCTGGGCTTGAGATCGAAGGGGTGAATGAATGGAGGAGGCGACTTAGTAGTAGATGATGGTGTGTGGAATCAGCCGCGCGGAATTTTCGGTTGCTGGAGGAGAAAGGATGCCGCACGCTGATTGTGGATCAAGTTTACCCGTGGCTTGCGTGCGGCACTCTTGCAGGCGCATTACTTTTTAGGCTTAGGTTTTTGGGTGGATGCGGCAGGTTTCACTAATGTGATGAGCTGGGTGCCGATGGGAGAGCCGAGGCCGGTGCAGGCGTCCCAGCCGGAGCCAGCGTTGAAGGCACCGTTGTTGCCCTGGGTGATATCGCGAAAGGCGGACTTAGCTTTGGCGGCGTAAATGGCGGGCTGGATGAAGCCGGCGGATCTTCCGTTCTGCTGATTGGCGAGAGCAACAAGTCCAGCCCAGAGAGGAGCTACGGCACTGGTACCGCCATAGACGTAGCTGCTTCCATCAACGCGGACGATATAGCCGCTGGCAGGGTCGGCGTCACCGGCGACATCGGGAACGCCACGGCCTCCGGTACTCACAGTGGGCTTGGGGACGTTGGAGCTGGCCTGCCAGGTGGGCAGAGCGAAGACGTTGCTGACGCCTCCGCCGGTGGCACCTCCACTGGCACCGCCGTTCCAGACAGTCTCGGAGGTGACTGTCGATCCGCTGCCCTGCAGATTGGTACCGCCACAGGCGAGGACGTGAGGGCTGGAGGCGGGGAAGTCGACGTGATTGGCGTTGTCGGTTGCGCCGTCGGAGGAGCCGTTGTCGCCGGAGGCCACAGTGATGGTTATGCCGAGAGCGGCGGCGGCCTGGCAGGCGGCATCGAGCGCATTCATGGCCTGGAGGGTCCAGTTGACCTCTGCGGCTCCCCAACTGATAGAGATGACGCTGGGCTTGTTGACGGTGTCGTGAACGGCCTGGGCGATGGCGTCGATGAAGCCCTGGTCGGTGTTTGGCGCGAAGTAAACGACGATTTTGGCGCCGGGGGCGACGGCTCCGGCGACCTCGATGTCGAGCATGACTTCGCCGTCGGCGCTTTGTGCGTTGGTTGGCTTGTTCTTGGCACCATCAACGGAGACGGCGGTTACCGTGGGAACTTTTTGACCGAGGCCTTTGAAGTAGGCGGTGATGTCGGCTGGGCGGTAGCCGCCACCGAGTTCGATGAGGCCAATGGTCTGGTTCGCCGCCGTGGCTCCTGCGGGGAAGCTGTAGAGTTGCGCGATCTGGATGGGAGTATAGGAAACGTTACTGCCGGCGTGGGGGCTGGCAAAGCCCTGGCCCTGGGCAACTCTGGAAGAGAGGCTGCCGGTTTCGCCTGCGACGCGAAAGTGGGGCTGGGCCTGGGGGCGATTGTCGAGGCCGAGGACGGCTTCGACATAGCCTACGAGCTCGGCGGGGAGATCGATGCTACCCTCGCGGGTACGGTAGGTGACGCCGTCGTGCGATTTGTGGGTGAGGGTGACGCCGAAGGCCTTTTGCATGGAGGCGACGGTGCCGGAGAGCTTGATGACGCGGTGCCCGGGTGCGGGCGTGCCGGGTTCGACGGTGAGGCCGAACTCTTTGGCAAAGGCGCGGACGAGCTTGACGGCGACGGGGTCCGCTCCATGGCTGGCGCGGTATTGCGCGTGGGTGAGACGTGCTTTTCCAAGACGGTTTGCGGATAGGAGAGGTTTCTTGCATTTTACGACAACGGAGACGGCGAACCGAGTCGATGGCGGCGCGGGTTTTTCGCCAGCGGCCTGAACGAAGGGTGCTTTTTCGCTGCCAGGAAGGACAACGCGTTTTGCGGATGCAAGCTGCGGGGCGGTGAGTCTTTTAGGCGCCATTTGAGTTCTCCAAATTTGGGGATGAATTTTGAGAGGGCCGCGAGGTGCGTGGGATGGACTTATGCGAACCCATAGTATGCCTGTACGGATGCGGAAGGAAGAGAAAGGTTGTGTTTGATCCATCATAGGAGAGGAGAGCGATGCAAGGGTAATGGGTGCGATAGACTGGGCCTCACTTTTAGTGGGAAATCTGGCGTTGTCCAGGTGATGAGGAGGATGGGAGTGGCGAAGCGGATTGATGCGCATCATCATGTGTGGCGGTATACGTCGCAGGAGTTTGAATGGCTGGATGAGAATATGTCGACGCTGCGGAGGGACTTCCTGCCGAAGGATTTGATGGCCGCGATGTTGGGGGCGGGAGTTGATGGCGCGGTGGCGGTGCAGGCGAGGCAGACGATGGAGGAGACGCGCTGGCTGCTGGAGTTGGCCGATGACTTCGATGCGATCAAGGGGGTGGTGGGGTGGGCTCCGATTGCTGGCGAGGATTTTCCTGAGGTGATGGAGGAGTTTGAGGACAGGCCGAAGCTGAAGGGGCTGCGGCATGTGATCCAGGGGGAGAGGGACGAGAACTACATTTTGCGCGAAGACTTTAACTCGGGGATTCGCGCGATGCAGGGGAGCGGTCTGGTATACGACATCCTGATCTACGAGCGGCAGCTTCCGCAGGCGATCTATTTTGTGGATGAGCATCCGAACCAGGTGTTTGTGCTGGATCATGTGGCGAAGCCGATGATTTGCGAGGGGTTGATGGAACCTTGGGCGGCGAGGATGCACGAGCTGGGCAAGAGGGAGAATGTCTGGTGCAAGGTGTCGGGGATGGTGACGGAGGCAGACTGGGGCTCGTGGACGGCGGAGACGTTGCGGCCCTATCTGGATGTGGTGGTGGAGGCGTTTGGGATGGAGCGGCTGATGGCGGGGTCGGACTGGCCGGTGTGTCTGGTGGCGTGTGAATATGGGCGATGGTTCGAGGTGCTGCGCGAGTACTTTGCGAAGTTCAGCGAGCGGGAGCAGGATGCGGTGTTTGGCGGGACTGCAATTGAGGTATATAGGTTGGAGTGAATTTGTGAAAGACTGTTTTTGCATTTGAAAGCGCGATTGATTGAGAGGTTTGGATGAAAGCGTTGCGGATGAATGGGCCGGGGCTGGCGGGGGTGGTGGAGGTGCCGGAAGTTGCGGTGGGTGTGGGTGAGGCCTTGCTGCGGGTGAAGATGGTGGGAATGTGCGGAACAGATTTGAACACTTTTCGTGGGCGGAATGCGATGGTGACGTTTCCTCGGGTGCCGGGGCATGAGGTGGCGGCGGAGGTTGTCGAAGGGGGCGGGGAGCTGGTGGCGGGGACGATGGTGACGATGTTGCCGTATACGAGTTGTGGGCGCTGTGCGTCGTGCCGGAGCGGGCGAGTGAACGCGTGCCAATGGAACGAGACGATGGGCGTGCAGCGCGATGGGGCGATGACGGAGTACATCAGCGTGCCGCGGGAGAAGCTGTACGCGGCGAAGCTGTCGGTGAAGGAGCTTTGC
>Ga0193753_10001604_pt1 | contig 19124 bp, 11 predicted proteins | sample H1c2metaG_FD_144925 | JGI IMG/M metagenome (GOLD analysis project Ga0193753, IMG submission 144925) | Soil microbial communities from a riparian zone of the East river system, Colorado, United States - H1c2 | ecosystem: Environmental > Terrestrial > Soil > Riparian zone | place: USA: East...
GATGTACATGGTAACCGCATAAAAGTACTGTTCGAAGGAACGGTGACTGCTGGTCAGCACTATTCATTCGAGTGGGTAGCAACGAACTGCGGCGACTTGATATACTATTACAGGTACACATCATCAAAGAGTGTATTCAATGGAAAGCTGGTAAGAAAGAGGTAACAGTGCTGTTGGAAAAAAGACCTGTCGGACTCACGTCTGACAGGTCTTTGTGTTTTTAAAAATCCCCCGTTGGACGTGAAAGCAATTTTGCTCTTTAGGTTTTATCTTGTTGAAAAGGTAGAATATGAAATGGCTCCTGTCAGCGCTTACCATACTGACCATCATTCAGGCTTTATGCCAAAATAACCCCGCTTCCGGTCTGAAGGCTGGGGAGTATAAGGTTGGGTTTGCCTCATCAATTCGCTACGACCTGGGACGGCCGCCTATTAAAGAACAACAATCAGGCTATCGCAATGGCAGGGCCGTTCACATCAGTACCTGGTATCCAGCGTCGATCAGTCCAAACGAAAAGCCAATGCAATTCAATGTTTATGTGGATGACATTGCGCGCATGGTTAATCCAGAAGCGGCAACAGAACAAACCCGCAAAGAATCAATACGCTTGATGAAATTTTTCCTGCGTCAGCTTCACGGCGACACGACGCTACTGAATAGTCACTTATCCTCATTATTGAATTCCACAACAACAGCATACTTCAATGCAACTCCACAGGCCGGTAAATTTCCCGTGGTTATTTATCCTGAAAGCTCGTATCAGAATAACTTATTATGTGAGTATCTGGCTTCGCACGGTTACATCGTCGTGGCGGTATCACGGCACGGAACATTCGACGTTGAATTTGAATGGCAAACGGTGCGTGGAATAGAGTCTCTCGTTCAGGACTGCCAATTCGCACTTGGCATTGTAAAAAAGGAGTTTAATCTCATCGAGCCGGAAATCGCCGTTATGGGTGTAGGAATGAATGCATCTGCGGGATTAGCGTGGATGATGCGCAACGATGAAGTGGATGCGCTTGTTAGTCTGGAAGGAGGGATCCTTACCGGCTATGAATACAACCTCATTCAGAAGTCACCCTGGTTTGATAAGACAAGGGCGGTTAAACCGATGCTGGTCATGCACTCGCCGCACGAATCCGTAAGTCCGGATTTGATTGACAATTACAAGTACGCTGACCGTTATATGGTTCACTTTCCGCGCATGAGTGAATTTTACTACCTCAACTATGGTATTTGGGAAAGCTCGATGGCCGGCATTCTTGGCCCGGCACCAAGTGATACCAGGACAAGCAATGAATTGATGATGCAGTATACTTTTCATTTTCTCGAATATCAGTTGAAGAGGAGTGAGGTTGGAAAAAGTTTCTTTGCAAACGTCGCGGCAACAAATAAAGTCTCTGCTGGGTTTGCAGTGTATACGTTCAAACCGCGCTATGAAATTCCTCCCAGTGAAAGTGACCTTCAAAAAATGAAGCAGGATTCGGGCTTCAATGCGATGCTTGCGGAGGTGATCAGGCATCAGCGGCAGGACCCACAATCATTTTCTTTTGATACGTTCATCGCGATCGGACAGAAACTTATTGTCGAAAAAGAATTTGAAAATGGCGCCCGATGGGCCGATGCTTTCCGACAGGGCTATCCCGATGCGGCGTCTGCGTTTACACTAGCCGGTCGATGTTATCTTGAGCTCGGTGTAAAAGACAAAGCAGTCCAAAATTACGCGACCGCGCTGCGGCTTCTTCCTTCAGATCCGAATTTTGATCCCGGTCAAAAAGATCAGCTCAAAGGACAAATTGAAAAGAGACTTCAGCAATTGAAGGGGTAGGGCCGAGCATGCGGCTCATCGAATGAGGTAATGAGGTCAGGGTAGTGTAGAGTGAATCCGTGCTACTGAGGTGATGGGGTTCAAGAACACTGGGGGCAATGCGTACGATGAACAGTAAACGGGTGCGCAGTGCCACATACGAATTTGATGCATAGTATGATTTGTACGATTGTCCGATGCGCTTACGATGTCACCCCTACGGGGTTTTATGCAGGATGTTGAGGAGCGACGATTACTATTACGATGCCACACGCCGCGGCGGATTGCATCCTACGTCTCTTGGGATCTGATTCATCGCGACGGATGACATGCCAAGGCCATTTTCGACTTCCTGCGAATCTTAGTATGTCATGGAAGCTTTCGAGCCAGTGGTATTAACCCGCCGCGGCGGGTGGCATCGTAATAGTAGCATCATTCTATCCTATCCCTGCAGAGAACCCCGTCGGGGTGACATCGTAAGCGCGACAAGCTGATCATAGCCACCAGTTCGGTATTATACCAGTTCACCATACCCCGTTCAGCTTGCTGGTAACTAAACGACTATGCAACACGCGAACCTCATCACCTCAGTAGCACGAACGCCCTCCTCTGAACCCGAACCTCATTACCTCATTTCCATTTTCAACCACACCACGTTGTGGCTACGCCAGGATTGATGAACACAATGCTCTTTGAGTTCCTATTATTTAACTTAGTTATAAGTAATCGTCCAACCTAAAACCCTCTCCCTATGAAAAGTATTATTTAATTCTGTCAATCACTCTATTTGCTTTTTCCATCATCTCTTCCTTAGCCCAGCAAAATAAAAAATCAAAGAAAGGCAACTATTGGCTTCCTGGATTTTTTTTATCTATAGTCAACACCAACACCCAATCATTTTCACCCTTGCTATTCTTGCCTGGCGTCGGGAACTCACGATTGCCTTTATTCGGAAATGGTGTGCCTGCAATAGCAACATACTTCCCAGACGTAGGGTCAAACCAATATCCGTAGGATGTTTTGCTTAGCGCCGTCATGTCTATACTAACTGTACCACTAAAGTCCGGTGGAACATAGGCCACCAACAACGATCCGTCCTTCGTGGCCGACGCCGCAATGTACGTTGCCGTTGAATCCACATTGACTCTATTTGTAACCAATGTTCTCATCCCATTCAATCCTGAAGGGACAAGCCCCCACCAACGGATAGATCTTACAAACCCATTAAGCCTTTCCATATCCATCGCTCCCTGCGTATTTAAGTGCTGTTGCCAAACCGGATCAACAAATTGCCAGATGTACGCATTGCCAGCAATGTATCCACCCGTAGTACTCAGCCATCCCCACCACTGGAAGCGACGTACAGGTTGCGTAGCGTTCGGGTTGTAATTATTTCCATCGGGACCTTCTTCATCATAAGGTTCCTCGAGCAGGAACGCGGGCATAGCAGGATCATGTGCATAAGCCTTTCGAGCAAGATAGGGGACTGGTACTTTCAAGTCCCAGGTATAGCACCCGTTCAATGTCATTTCATGTCCGAAGTGAATATTGTCGGCAGCATTTTCACCGCTCTGCGCTTCCGCAGTGTACTGCCTGGATTGTTGTCCCTTAACGCTTTTGAGCCCCTTTATTAAAGCAGCTTCGGTTTGCTTTTGTTCTTCATTGAATCTACCCAGATCGCCCAGCAACATCCAGACGATATTCTTCCTGTTTTTGTATCGGGTTGCAACCCAGGCGCCATACTGTTCTGTCTTTGAAGGTCCATTGGCAATAAGCTCCTGCATCCAACCTTGTTCCTGTCCGTTGTATCCGACATACCCTGGAAACATAAATACTGCGATTCCCTTTGACTCACAATAGCCGAGCAACTTGTCCACCAATGACCAATACTTTTCATTCGGCGTCAGCAGATCCGGCGATTGCTTGCTAATGGTGTCGTAGACAAGGTTGCCTTTCCACGGGGTGCCATCCAATCGTTTTGTAAAAGGCGCTTCACCATCAGCATTGAACGGTGAGTGATTGCCCATTGGCCAATGCATAATGACACTGATCTCTATTGAATTAAAACCGTGCTTGATCGTATTATCAAGGAAAGTTTTGTATCCGTCTTCAGATTGTGAGACAAGAAACCAGGCAGTTCTTCCCAGGATAGGGAAGGACTTATTGTTTTGGTCGACCAGATAGCGTTTGTCATTGCTTATCTTCAGTGGAAATGCGACCTGACAAACACTCACCCCCAGGCAAACAAACAAGGCAAGGCCTGTGAATAGAATTCTTTGAAGCATATCGGAAGATTTTGAATGGATTGCCATTCAATGAGAGGAATGTTTTTCGATTATTGGTTTCTATCGTTTAGAAACTCCATATCATATCTTCACCCAAGGGAGGTCAGCGACTTTACTCCAGACCTTTTGCCTATTGATGGAATGTGGCGTATCGTAGTATTGCTCGAAACCCACCTCAGGAAATACATCTTGTCCAATATCGTTCCTTAAGAATATAAGATTGAATCCGTGTCGATGACTTCCAATTAAGCGGTAGCCCTTTGACTTCATCAATTGAACTGTTGCTTTATGCGACACACTGCGGAATTCCGGATCAAGCTTGCCGTCATTCATATAAAAGTCCTCACGGTACGGAATAGTTATCGACAGATCCTTTGGTATCATGTTGTTTGATTCAAAAACGATAACCCGCGCGCTAACGGCGTTTAATTCATTGAATATATGATATTGAAGACCATCGAGGTCAATAGATAATAAGTCGATTTCGCCGGTAAAGTCATTTGACTTCAGGATCTCATTAATATTATCCTTCGTGATCCAGTATTTTTTTACAACGGGAGGGGTAAGAAGGGTATTCGGGTGTTTTGCGAAATATTCGTTTGCGGCCTGGATGTTTACATCGTCACCATCAACCAACAGCGCATAAAAGCCGTGATACAGAATAAAATTGGCAAGCACGCACTCCCTGCCATTTCCACAACAAAATTCCGCACCTCTTCTGTTTGTGAACCCGATCTTGCTAAAGACATAAACGAGTAAACCATCCTCTTCAAATTGAGAGTTCACTCTGAATCCTTTGTTGTCAGCAGAGGTCGAATTCTTATACACCTCAAGCATGAGTTTCTGATTCATCTCGATCAATGAATAGGTGAGGTCTTTCAATTCACCAACCTGCCGGGGAATTAGCAGAAGGGACTTGACGTAGTTAGCAAGACGTTTAAACATCGTAATTAGGGAATTCAGGGTGTTTTAATGGCGTAAAGTAACCTTGGTTTCTCTAATAGTTCAAGGAAATACAGTCTTTTCTGGCAAAAATGGTTGTCGAAAACTTGGCAATTATGTTGACTACTACGCTTTATCAATCCCCCTTGCCGCCACCTGCGCCGACCTCAAACAGGATTCCATCCCACGGCTCAAATTATTTGCATACGTCCCCGCAAAATAAATTCTTCCTTCCGGCAACGTCACCTGCGGCCAGAACTTATGAAGTTCTCCTATGGGAAAGGCCTCCATCTCGCAAGTAGGTGCGTACTGATCTTTCGTCCAGTCTTTGGTCAATGCTTCAACGATCGTATCGTGTTTGCCGGGATATAGCTTTCTGAACGAAGCCAAAACCCGTTGTGGAGATAGTCCTCCTGGTCCATAAGCTTTCAAAATAATACGGCTGGTATCGACCTCGTTCGGTTCCTGCCATATCTGTGAGATATCAGGATGTTCAAATTCCATATTGATGCTCTTGAACCCATCATCCAGCCAGAATTTGGAACTCGCTTCGAATACATAAAAGGGATGAGAGCTATAGGCCATTTTATCCACGACATATTGCTTCTCAGGCGATAGGGCAGGCGTTACTGGTATCTTTCGGAACACTTGTAGTGAAATACAGTTCACCAGGAAGTCGGCAGACATTTTCTTTTCTTCATCAAAGCCATACGCTTTGTATGTAACGGTCACGCCACTCGCTGACTGTTGTATAGATTGTATAGGATGATTCAATAGAACACGCTTACCTAATTTCCGGGCAAATGCGTTTGGCAATTCCTGATTGCCACCCTGAAGCCGGAAGGTTTCACCTTCGGAAAGTGGGATCCCTCTGAAACCCATGATGGCGAGTCGCCACAATTGATAGAGCGCGGAGGAATGTTCGCCACCCAGGAAACGAAGAGCAGTTGGTGACGCACCTTCTTTCTTGAAAAGTTCTGAAAGTGAAATCTTGTCAAGGTCATCCAGTCCTATTCCGAAGGGTTGATTTTCCTCTTTGAAGTTTTTGAGATACTTGCCAACGAAAAAGGAACGGAAGCCATACCACGGATTTGTTGAAAGAAATTTTACTTCGCGTTCGTTGAATCCAAACTTTTTAAGAACTACGGGGTCTGCCAACTCAGCATCTGTGTAAAATTTACCATCGATCATTTTTAGCGCGTTGCGTCCCGGAGCGGCTTCAGATCCTTCGGCGTGAGGATACGGTAGGACCGGAAGTTTAAATTCGTTGATGTAATCAAAGAATCGTTCATAACCAGGCTTGGTGATGTGATCGGCTCCATAGTCTGCATAGAGGCCGTCTGACAATCCATCTCTTCCGGTAAATACGTGTCCGCCGTGCCTGCCCGTTGCTTCAAGCACAGTGACGTCGTGACCCATCTTCATGAGCTCGTAAGCGCAGCACAATCCTGAAATTCCTGCACCGGCAACAATTACTTTTTTGGGCGAAGCTGTAAGCGGCCTTAGCTCGGAAACTTCGTCTTTGCCTTGCAACGCAACAGGCCCAAGCATCGAGCTTGCTACGCCTGCCAAAGCAGTTGTTCTAATGAACTCGCGTCTCTTTAAATTTTTCATTGGTGCAATATGGTTTAAATTTCTGCGTCCTCTGCGATTTTTCTCCGCGTGCGTTGCGATTTGGTCTTTCACGTGGAGGTCCTTCCAGACTGTTTAAACCACAAAGCGCGCGCAGAAAAATCACGAAGCGAATGCATTTCCCTTCAGACAATAAAGCTATGCCGTGAAATCCGAAACAAATAATTTGTGACCCATTTAGGAACGAATAGGCACGATTGTGCACGATTCTGCTCGATTTCCGAAATCTGAAATCCGACATCCCAAATGACACGTCCTATATGTTTCCTATATCTTCCCTATATGTTTCCTATGTCTGTCCTATATTTTTCCTATACCGGACCTATATCGGACTTATATCAGACCTATGTGCCACATATAGCTATCCTATGTGTTTCCTATGTGAATCATATGGTCTTCATATACTACACTTGGGGTATCTCCGGGGTATCGATAGGGTATACATGTCGTGTTCATATGGTTCATGTAGGGTGATCCCGTAGTTGCGACAAACAAAAACCACGGCAGAGATTTGTTTTATGCCGATATTTAACCTTAACTCCTAATCTTGTTAAACCGAATGAAAACATTCAACAGCACCTTCCTGCTTCGCATAGCAGTTGCTATCATTTTATTGGCGCACAGTATCCCTGGTATATTTGACGGTGGCATCAATAACTTTGGCGATGCATATCTAAACCAAATTGGGTTTGCGCCTTTTGGCGTGGTGCTTGCCTGGGCCATTAAATTATCCCATATCGTCGCGGCATTTTGCTTAATCTTTGAAAGGTATGTTAAGTGGGCTTCTATCGTCACAATCGCTGTGTTGTTAATGGGTATCATTTTAATTCACTTTAAAGAAGGCTGGTACGTTGTAGGTGGCGGTCGCAATGGAATGGAATTTAATTTTCTACTCATCGTTGCGTTGCTAACGATTATGTTCCCGAATGGTCTCAAGTCAAGGTGAAGCGCTATACATTCCCCTTTGAATAGAGAAGATCTCATGACAGACTACTGTGGGCTCACCGCCGAAATCCGAAATCCGCAATCCGAAATCCAACTCAGTTCCTATATTGCGGACTGGAATGAGGGTAGTGCCCATGAACTCAAAAGCAACAAACAAAGTCCGCCATATTGCGATAAATCTTGACCAGCAACTGTGTAAGATACTCCCCAGTTCACGGATCAAGACGCGCTACATCGATCTGGTATCCTATGCATCAGATGCGGGCTTCTATTATCTGGTGCCCAAAGCGGTCGTCCAGCCGATCAATGAAAGTGAAATAGTATCGTTGTTTAGTTTTTCTCAGATCCACAATATTCCCCTTGTTTTTCGAACTGGTGGAACAAGTCTTTCGGGGCAGTCGATTACCGATGGCATATTAGTCGACCTTAGTCAGTTTTGGAACAAGGTCGTCGTTGAGGAATCCGGCAACCGCGTGCGTGTTCAGCCTGGTGTAACGGGACAAATGGTCAATGCCTATTTAAAGAAATACAAAAGGAAGATCGGCCCCGATCCTTCCAGCATCAGCGCTGCGATGATGGGCGGAATACTCAGTAATAACGCCAGCGGAATGTGCTGCGGTGTAGCGTTGAATTCATATCATACCACAAGGTTCATCAGGTTCGTGTTACCCAATGGAAAGACTTTCACGACTGAGCACAACCATGACTACGACAGGTTTCATAGCGAATGCGCCGACTTGTACGCCGTGCTACTGGCGCTAAAGGTTCGTATTGAAGTGAATCCGAAACTACACAACAGGATCCGCAATAAGTACAAGACGAAGAACACCGTCGGATATTCGCTTAATGCCTTTATCGATCATAAGCATCCGCTCGACATCCTTGCACATTTGCTGATCGGGGCGGAGGGTACACTAGCTTTTATTGCAGAGGCGGTGCTTGATACTGTACCCGACTATCCACACAAGTCAACGGCATTGCTTTATTTCCCTGATATATTTTCTGCATGTCATGCAATCATTCCCCTCACAAATGCCGGGGCATTGATGGTAGAGCTGATGGATCGTGCGTCATTGAGATCCGTTGAGAATGTCGTCGGAATGCCAGCTATCGTTAGGGAGCTGCCAACCGACGCTGCTGCTTTATTAGTTGAGTTCCAGGAGGACACATTGGAAGCGTTGGACCTGAAGGTTCAGGCGTTTCTAAAATCAGCATCAACGCTTTCGCTGCTGAATCCGCCCCTGTTCACAACGGACCCCGTGGAGCAAGATTTTCTCTGGAAAGTGAGAAAGGGATTATTTCCAGCTGTTGGCGCCGTGCGCGCGAGTGGCACGTCAGTGATTTTAGAAGACCTCACTTTTCCCGTTGCCAAACTGGGTAATGCGATCCTCGACCTCCACCGACTGTTTCTAAGGTACGACTATCCTAATGCCATCATCTTCGGGCATGCCAAGGAAGGGAACATACATTTTGTGATAACCCAGTCGTTCGATATGGGCGAAGAAGTGAGGCGCTACGATATGTTTATGCGCGAAGTAGTGGCGTTGGTGGTCGAGAAGTACGACGGCAGCCTGAAGGCAGAACATGGCACAGGACGCAACATGGCTCCGTTTGTTGAGACCGAATGGGGTGGAGAAGCGTATAGCATCATGAAAGCGATCAAAGAGGTAATGGATCCTCACCAGCTGCTGAATCCTGGCGTTATCATCAATGATGATCCGCAGGCGCACTTGAAAAATCTAAAGGAACTACCATCCGTTGAGATCGAAGTTGATAAATGTATTGAATGTGGATATTGTGAGCACAAATGTCCGAGTCGCAACCTTACGACTACACCCCGACGCCGAATTGTGATCCGAAGGGTGCTGAAGAAACTTCAGAAATCCAATGACGTGACGAACTACAATTTGTTACTGAATCAGTATCAATATGATGGACTGGAAACGTGCGCTGTAGATGGACTATGCGCAACGGCTTGTCCCGTAGACATCAATACCGGAGATTTGGTCAAGCACTTGAGAAGGGAAAACCATTCACCTTTTCAAAATAAAGTTGCATTGATGGTGGCCAGGAACTTCAAGGTGGTAGAGTGGGGGATAAGGGTTGCGTTAAAAAGCGGATTTGTCATCAATAAGCTTTTCGGGAAGAACGCCATGTTTAAGCTTACAAAGGCAGCCAGGAAAGTATTTGCCGCCTTTCCCTTATGGACAGATGAGATGAGTTATCCACCGGTGATGCCTGCTTCACGTTCCGATGTGTTAGTCGACGATTCAAAGACACTAAATACCATTGTTTACTTTCCAACTTGCATTTCGAGGATGATGGGATCCTATGTTGACAAGGAAAAGAATATCATGGACACATTTCTGAGCGTATGTTCTAAGATGGGGGTGGAGGCTCAACTCATGGAAAATGTGAGGGGCACCTGTTGCAGCCAGATATATTCATCAAAGGGATTGAACGATGCGCGCGGGTATGCAGCCGGCGATATCGTTGAAAAATTGTGGGCAGCCTCCGATGAGGGACGATTGACGGTGGTGACGGATGTAAGCTCCTGCGCATATACCTTACAAGGGTTGCGAAGTGCGTTGTCGATTGAGAGTCAAATAAAGTTTGATAAGCTCGTCATCCTCGATAGCGTCGAATTTTTTCATGATAAAATCAAGTCCAAACCCGTTGTCAAACACAAGAACGGAAGCATTGTGCTTCATCCCGTGTGTTCCCTGGAGAAAATGAAAACTGTCAACAAGTTTGCGGATATCGCCCGATACTTTGCAAATGAGGTCGTTATACCCAAGCATGCCGGATGCTGTGGCATGGCTGGCGACCGGGGCTTCTTGTTCCCAGAGCTCACCAACGCAGCAACCCTGCCGGAAGCAACCGAAGTGAAGCAAGTCGACTATGAAGGATATTACTCTTCGACGAAGACGTGTGAGATGGCCATGTCGAAGGCCGTTGAAAAGAATTATGAATCTATTTTGTATCTGATGGATGAGGCCCTGTGAGTGCCTGGATTCTGGCGCAATCTTCTTGTTAAACTTTCGAGCCCATTGGGGGTCATAGCAGAGTCACCCGCCCCGGTGGGACTCTGCACTGCAAAGAGTTGGTGTCATTTGGTGTCTTAGCAGAGTCACCCGCCGCGGGGACTCTGCGTCTGGCCGCACGCACTCGCATCACTGCGCATCAGTCAACACAGTAGAAATTGGTAACTAGTTCCACAATCGAGGGTCGACATCAAGCTTCATAAATATTTTTTTGGATATAAGCCATTAGGGTTTATTTTTGAAAGAACACTCGAATTGCGTCCCCGTCCATGGCTATAACTACTTCTTAATGAAGCCCTACTAAACGTTATCTTATAATGAGATTATCAATACTTTTTTTCCTCCTCTTAATTTCGCGATCTTCTTACGCCCAGGAACTACTCACAGAAATAGCCGCGCAGGGAAAGATCGACAACATCAGCGGTATGACGATTGAGGAAGACGTCTTCATAACAATGGATGTCGTGAATCCGAACGGAAAGAAATCTTCTAAGTCATATTTAATTCAAAAGGATGGCAGCAAAAGCGAGGTTGACCTGACGGCTATTTTGGGTAAGTACCTTATTGGTGGTGTTAGGGAAGGGGAGAATACCTACTTCTACTATATATATGAGAAAAGCGATCGCGTCCTGATCGAAGCGATGCGGATAGATAATAAGACAGGAAAGGGAGTGGTGTTATCCAACAGTATGGACGTTCCCGGCAAGATTTACGGTTCTTATGTTGAGAATGGATCGTTGTTTATGTTGTGTGGAATAAAAAAGGAATTCACGCTGCGGCTGCTTCAGTTTCAAAGTGGCACGTTAATTAAACAAACAAACTTTCCACTCTCGATCAACCTTGCAAAGAAGAAGGAAGGAATTGTTTCATTTTTCGACACAGGGTATCCCGTCTCACCTAAACAAGCTGCTGCCGTTATTAAGATCGTCAAGGAGGGGAAGGTAATCTGGATAACTTTTGATGAACCCATGCCCGACTACGACTATACAGCAACTGAAGCGACAGTCTTCAAAACTACAGCCATTCGGTTAGATCTTGAGACGGAGAAAGTAGAGATCAAGGCGTTCTTTGAAAGCCAGCGCCATCCTTTTACGTCGTCCATGTTTAATGGCAACCTTTATCGACTAGTGATTGAGTCCCGGTCGATGCGTATTGATCAATTCAATTTTACAACTGGTAAGCTCGTGAAGTCTACACCTTTAGACAGGGGAACCGAACCCGGAAGAGACTCTACCTACGCGCACATTAGTGGAAGATTCAAGACTGAAAAAGATGTTAAAGGTGCCGCGATCATTAAACGCGTGTTTGGATATCTGTTGATCGTTGATTCATTATCCAGCACCGAAAAATTTCTCACAGTTGGTCATTACGGAGACCACATCATTGCCGTGATCGGTCCGGCCAGTGTGGCTGGTTTAATTGTTACGGCCGCCTCGTTAATTGTCAGGGAGGTGGCGGAGGGCCCGATCTCGACCGTTTACTCTTACTATAGAGGCTCGATGGACAAGGGCTTCACGGCAACGTATAAGAGTCCCTTTGTACGCAAGGTGATGGATGACTACGAATACCGTCAACTCATCAGTGGTGTGCGTTATGATTATCGGGGGTATCTTGACATACCAGGTGCTACCTGCGCCATCTATCAAAAGGATAAGTCGAAGACGATTCAGATACTCAAGTTTGAAAATAAATAGAGTGAATAGTGAATGGTGAATAGTGAAAAGTTGCTGACTTAACGCGCGTTAACAGCACGCACTGGCATTCATGTCCTAGCAGAGTCACTTGTCTCAATGACTCTGCGTTTAGCCGCAGGTCCCTGCATCGAAGCTCCTTCATGTCATAGCAGAGTTACTTGTCTCAAGAACTCTGCGTCGAGCCGCACGTACGTGCATCGAAGCGAGTCATTCAACATCGAAGTCATCAGTATAAAAATATGACAGTTGCTTGCTGCTGAATGCATCTACCTCCGATGAAGCAGAGTTCCCGAGGCGGGTAACTCTGCTTCGACATCAAGGTGCATTAGCCCTGCAGGGGGCGTCACACATGCGCGGCACACATTATGTTTCATTGTAGCAGAGTCACCCACCGCGGCGGGGACTCCGCATCTTAGTCTTAGGCAAATAATCTGATGTCCTAGCAGAGTTACTTGTCTCAAGAACTCTGCGTCGAGCCGCACTCACTTTAATAATGCAGAGTATTCGCCACAGCGAATAACTTAATACATTAGAAATTTATTTTTTATCAAACTTTTCTTGTTTGACTTTGAAATACAAAGTACTTTTAAAATATCGAAATAACAACAATTTACCCCTCATTTAATGAAGGTAAAAATGATATTGCCTGCGCTCACCGAGGCGGAGAGTCCCTTTTGGCGCCCAATAAAATATTCGCTATTTCCGCCATTAGGACTGGCGACATTGGCAGCGTATCTCGATCCGCAAGACGACATCGAACTACAGGATCAACACGTTGAAACAGTCAGACTCGATGACTCACCTGACCTCGTCATCATTCAGGTGTACATCACGAACGCGTATCGCGCTTATGCCATGGCTGATTTGTACATGGCGAAAGGTGCTTACGTATTGCTCGGCGGCCTCCACGTAACATCATTACCACAAGAGGCGGCACCGCACGCGCATACAATATTTCTTGGACCTGGTGAAGACACGTTTCCACAATTCCTGAAGGACTTTAAGAACAATTCTCCACGCAAGGTCTATACGTCCACCGTCAGGACATTGGAAAAAATTCCCCCAATACGCCGTGACCTCATCAAACGTTCGAGGTACCTGGTTCCTAATTCGATCGTCGTAACGCGAGGCTGTCCGCACCACTGCGACTTTTGCTATAAGGACGCGTTCTTTACCGGGGGAAAGTCCTTTTATACACAAGTTGTCGATGATGCCTTAGCGGAGATTGAAAGGCTGCCAGGTCAGCACCTGTATTTTTTGGATGATCACCTTTTGGGCAACGCCAAATTTGCCGCAAGCTTGTTCGATGGAATGACTGGCATGAACAGACTGTTTCAGGGTGCATCGACTGTCGATGCTATTTTGAGAGGCAATCTTATAGAGAAGGCCGCCAATGCAGGATTACGAAGTCTTTTTGTTGGCTTCGAAACGTTTTCAGCCTCGAACCTCAGGCAAAGCAACAAGAAACAGAATCTCGAAAAGGATTATGCGAAAGCAGTAAACCGCCTTCATAGTTTAGGCATCATGATCAACGGAAGCTTTGTCTTTGGACTGGATGATGACGACAAGGAAGTTTTCCGAAGGACCGTTGACTGGAGCGTAACCCATAGCATCACAACATCGACGTACCATATTCTGACACCTTATCCGGGCACCAAACTGTATGCCGACATGGAGAAGGAGGGAAGGATACTCACGCGCAACTGGGACCTGTATGATACCAGGAATGTCGTGTATCGCACCGCGCGCATAACACCTGAAGAATTGAAGGAAGGTTATGATTGGGCTTATAAAGAATTCTACAGGTGGCAAAACATATTCAAGGGAAGCATGCATCATGACACCATCAAACATACACTCAAGCATTTTTTCTATGCCGGCGGGTGGAAGAAGTTCGAACCCCTTTGGAACTTCATCATCAAAACCAAAAACCTGGATGTCATGCTCCCTATCCTCGAAGCCATTTTATCCAAAGTAAAATTAGCGGATGCAGAATCTGATCTGACTTGCGCCAGCGCCAGTGGAAGACTTGCCCCAGAACCTCGAGCTGGCGCAAGTCTTCCTTGATGAATTTTCGAACGTACACGCTAGGCGGGAGACTTGTGCCTACGATGCATGCAGTCTTCAGACTGCCGAATTAGTCTGGTTAAGTCTGAAGACTTAACACATGAACGGCACAAGTCTCCCGTCACGGTCGCAGGTTTGAACGTTTAGCGTGGAAGACTTGCGCCAGTGCGCGCGCCAGCGCCTGGAACACTTGCCGCAGCATAAAAATCAACCGCTATTCGCGCGTGGCTGCAAGCCTTAACATCTCGCCTTTGTCGGTGGCTATGAAAATGTTGTGCTCAAATGTTATGATATCAAAGAAATCGTCAACCGTTGGAATCTCAGTCCAAACATTTTTCTTGCTGAGAAAGTAAGACCTGGAAGCAAAGGTATCTGCATCGACGCCGGAAATTACAATCAAGGAACCATTAACTACTAATTTATCGAATATTGTCCGGGTTGTGATTTTGTTTCCAACATTCTCATACGCACCATTTACAAATCTGGTTATCGAAGCGTGGTTGCCATCATAAGATATCCAGTTGTATATCACTCCATTGTTATCGATCGAAAGGTAGCCACCACCAGGGTAGTCGCTGACAGTGTAGCTTCCATTTTCGTATACTTTTGCCGGGACGCCAGAGAAGAATAACTTATTTCCAAGCTTGGTAAGAGCACCACCTTGAACGCCATTGTCAATAGGCGTCAACGTTCCTGCGCTGTCATACGACATCAAAGTATAATTGCTCCCCCGAAACTTTAAGTTATTCGCACTCATGAAGAGTTTGTTTTCAAAGACTGCAACAGACCCACCGTCAGATTTTACAATGACCTCGACAAACGTCCCTCTCGCTCTTTTTATGGCCGTGTTGGTGCTATAATAAATCGTATCGTTAAAAATGGTAAAATCAGCAATGCCATTTTCTTCTACTTGCGCCAGCACTATCCAGCTGTTGTGTATCCTTTTACTAAATACAAACTGTGTATCAATCATCCCGGTTGCATAAAGTTGGCCATCATCAAGGACCTTGAAATCAAAAATAATGAAGTTATCATCCGATCTCCTCATATAGGGACTCCATACATGTTTTTCAATGTATGGAGTAGCAACTTCCTCGCTACATGCTGTTGGTAACACCAACATGATTATGCTTGACAGGATCAAGTTGACTTTCATCTGTAGGCTAACTTTTGACTTCCTGGTTGACGGCGATGCAAACTGCCTGCGCGGAACAACTGCTATGTTAAGATAGCTGAATTAAGTGAAAGGTGAATGGTGAAAAGTGAAAAGTGATCGCTGTTTAAAGCGTGCTGCGGTTTGGCCGAAGGATTCTTCGTTGATGGTATTTGAGCACGAGAAGGTGTCAAAGGTGGTGCTGTTGATAGAGGGATCAAAGCTGATCAGAATGACGGACTTCAAAACTCTAACTTTTTATCCGCTCCTCCGTTTAAAATAAATATATTCAAATCCCTATCAAGTTAGTAGGAATTAAACTATATTTCGGACGTGAAATCAGGCAGAAGAGTAGCAAGTGACGATGTATTAAAGACCATAATCGGGTCTTTGTGCTTGAATTTCAGTGAGTTAGAAGGACTAGGAATGAAAAGCTCCTGCGATCAGAGAGGGCAGTCCCGATGTTGTTGTTGTTGACCACTTGAGAACAACAGATCAATATTTTTTAACATTTAATTACAAGAAACATGGCACAGTCAGCATCAATATTTTCCAATACACAATCCCTATACATCACAGGCGACAGCGATCATGCACAGCATGTCAAGGACGCCAATACGAGCGCACAAGCGTCCGGGCAAATGCTACTCAGTAACGTCGCGATATTTAACTACGATGATCGTTCCCGCCTGCGTTTTGATCTTCCACCAAATTACAAACAGCATTTCGGATTACTGCGCGGCTTGATTGAATTTAACCGCACTCCCGATTTCACATTTATGTATCATCGCGAAAGCAACAGCTTCGACATAGACATCGAGGTAAGCCAGCACGAACGGTTGAAAGCATTCCTCAATTTGATTGACGGGCTGCTCACAGGGGAAATTCAATTTAAAAAGCAGTTAAAAAAGGCAATTGCTTTTGAAACTCAATACAGGCTTGAAAGTTCAAAACTGTACGCATCTCTCTTGTGACACTGTTGGACTGCAGTGGAATCTCGATAAAAGAGCTCACCGCAATCGTGTTCAAGAATCCGAATTTTACGGTAATTCCCCTCTGATATACGGATAGTTGTGCGTCCAACACGCAGTTGCGTGAGATAGCATGCAATGCTCGCAATCCATTTACCTGATTCAACGTCACATCAACGTAGCATAGGTGACGCTCACATTGACATTGATCAATAGTTTCGTAACTTAAAGTGAAACTATGTGCAGTCAGCTGGGTCAATTTCCCACTGGCCAAATGATTCCTCGTGCGATCTCTGTCATCTCTTATGAATCCATTTTCCTATGACTCGCATCAGGACCGGAATGTGATCATTGCGAATCGTGTAGCGGTTATATTTGGAGCACTTTGCTTTTTTCTGGTGGTGTTGTTGGTAATCATGTTTGGATTCTCCGTTAATATCCCCCTGATCTTTGGCATCTCCCTTTTCTATTTCTCTATCATTCTTCTCAATCAAAATGGCTTCACGAACCTGGGTCGGATGTTGCTTTGTGTCGTCCCAGTTTTGCTGACACTTGTGGCAGCCTTAACAGCGAAGATCTACAGTGACAGTTTTACGGATATATTATACTATGATGCGAGGTTCTTCATGGTCATGTTGTCGATTGTTCCCTGTCTTGTGTTCAGCGTAAGGGAGCGAACCAAACTGTACAGTAGCCTCCTGGTGATACTTCTTTGCATTGTCATTTTTGATCCCATCCATGAGTGGTTTGATGTCGGGTATTTTCAACGTGGCTTCCTCTCGGCTTCTTATCCCTACATCAACTACGTTACGGTAATTAGTTTTCTGGGAATTACCGGCGGCTGCATTACGCTGAAGAGAATCATTGACCATGCAGACCGCATCAATCATAAATTTCAGGAGGATCTTAAGGAATCCAATCTGCAGCTCCATCTTCTTTTGCAGAATCAGGAAGCACAGCATGAAGAGATACTTGCACAAAGCGTGGAATTGTCAGCAAGCCAACGACAATTGTTGGCTGCCAACGAACTGATCGAGAAACAAAAGTCTGAACTACAGCTTCAGGTAAAAGTAACCAGCAATGATCTGGAAGCAACAACCCAGGAGTTGATCAAGCATAACAATGAATTGCGCCAATTCTCGTACACCATATCCCACAATTTGCGCGGACCCGTTGCGCGTTTGCTCGGACTAACACAGGTTGTGGAGCTTGAAAAAGGACAAAACCTGAACGAAGAGATCATCAGGCACATCAAGACAGCTGCTCAGGATCTCGATAATGTGTTCAAGGATCTCAATAAAATTGTAGACATAAGAACTTCCCTTTACCAATTGAAGGAAAGAGTAGATTTTGTGCAGGAATGGAACGATTTAAAATCATTGCTCAGCATTAACGCGTTGATGGAGTCTGAGAACTTCATTGTTGATTTCTCGGGAGCGCCATTTCTGTATTCGATCAAACCGCTGATCAATAGCATATTTTATAACCTCGTAAGCAATTCTTTGAAGTATCGCTCGCCGCAGCGAAAACTTCAAATTGAAGTGCGCACCTATATTCAAGACGCTTACACGGTGCTGGAAGTAAAGGACAACGGGCTGGGCATTGACTTGGTAAAGTTCAAGCGAGACGTCTTTAAAATGTACAAACGCTTCCACTATGAGCAGGAGGGGCGGGGACTGGGACTCTTTTTAATTCGATCACAAGCCGAACTCCTGGATGGATTCGTCGATGTTGAAAGTGTACCGGATCAAGGGGCAAAATTCAAAGTTAGTTTTAGAACACCAACAATGATTGCAGATCAACTTTGTCTCCAAAGTGATGAGGGCCAGATCCGCTACAACGCATCCAGAAACTATATCAGCATCTACTGCATTGACGGTATGGCAGAGCATTGCTTCAAATTTTATATGGAGGCTATTGAATTTTGTAAGCTTTATCAGGTAGATACACTTGTATTTGACCTTCGGAAATCATCAAACCACAATTACAGATCTTATGTTTCATTCTTAAAAAGCATCAAGGAAGACGCCCTGTTCGCCGGCCTGTTGCATTTCATCCTGCTTTTTGATCCCCACCGCGAAGCGTTGATACCGGAGATACTTTATGCGTGGAAAGAGAGCGATGTCACATTAACGGCAGTCACGGATAAAGAGACTATTCAACCAAGGGAAAAAGTAAAGAGTGAAAAGTGAAAGGTGAAAAGTTTTAAATCAGCATTGATCCTTCGAACAAACCGCCAGCCGATAGCAACATTTTCAGAAAGTGATCGTCACGTCGAGACAAATTTCACTTTTTACTTTCACGTTTTACTTAATTTAGCAACGTTGTCGCTATGTGTTTAAGTCGACGCAGGAAGCGTATAAACCCGTGCATTATTACCCAACCACCCTCGCCATTTGATTGAAATCGATATTTTTTCAAATGAAATATTCCGTCGGTTTTTGCTTTTATAAAAGCTTGCCTAGCTTCGCTTGACAATCGTTTGACAAGCCTTAAAATGAAACCTATCGTTCAAATATCCCTCGATCTAACGAATATTGATGAAGCGCTGGAGACCGCTGCCATGGCCTTGCGGGCAGGCGTC
>Ga0193753_10001605_pt1 | contig 19115 bp, 15 predicted proteins | sample H1c2metaG_FD_144925 | JGI IMG/M metagenome (GOLD analysis project Ga0193753, IMG submission 144925) | Soil microbial communities from a riparian zone of the East river system, Colorado, United States - H1c2 | ecosystem: Environmental > Terrestrial > Soil > Riparian zone | place: USA: East...
GTGATCGAACGCGATGAGCACGCGAAACGGCGTCCGTACGTGCTCCGCGAGCGACCGCAGCACGCTCAGAATGTTCGCACCCTCGTTGTATACGGGGATGACGATCTCGAGATCCGGCGCAAGCGCGGTCGGCATGCGAGCTATTCGACCAAACGGGGTTCGGGCAACGGAACGACGAACTGCCCAGCAAAGCCCTTGGCACGCAGCTTTGGAATCAACTCGTCCGCGATGTGCCACGACAACAGGAGCGCGATGTCGGGCTTGCGCTCGAACAGGTAGTTCTCCGCGAGCACGGGGATGAGCGTGCCCGGCATGTACTTGCCGACTTTGTGCGAGCCTGGGACCTCGAGCACGGCATCCAAGATGCCTTCATCGAGGCCCAAGTAAGTGATCAATGTGCTCGCGCGAGACGGCGCACCGATACCGACGATGCGCTTGCCGCGGCCGCGCAGGTCGGCGAGCAGGCGATACAGCTCGAGCTTGGAGCGCACCATTCGCTCGCGAAACTCTCGGAACTGATCGGCGAGCGGCAACGCGCGCTCCGCCGCGAGCATCGCCGCTACGCTCGGTTGGATCGGGTACGCGCCTTTGCGCGCGGCATACACGCGAACCGAACCGCCGTGGGTCGGAATCCTCCGCGCGTGAAACACCTCGAAGTCGCCTGTCTGCAGCAGGTAGGCGAGACTCTGAAGCGAATAGTAGCGAAGGTGCTCGTGATAGATGGTGTCGTACTGCAACGTCTCGAGGAGCGAGTGCAAGTAATGCGACTCCGAGATGAACACGCCGCGCTCATCGAGCATGCCGGCGATGTTCTTCACGACGCTCTGCGCGTCGTCGATGTGCGCGAACACGTTCGTAGCGATGACGGCCCGCGCCTTCCCCAGCTGCGAGATGACCCGCCCCGCGCTGTGCGCATCGAAGAACGCCATCTCGGTATGAACCCCCGCCGCGTTGGCTTCGTGCGCTCGCTCGGTCGGCTCGATGCCGCACACCGGATGGCCGCCGCGCACGAAGTTCGACAGCAACGTGCCGTCGTTCGAGCCGATGTCGACGACGAGGCTCTTCGGATCGAACGGAACGAGCGATGTCGCTTCGGTGTAGAGCTCTGCGAAGTTGTCGCGCAGGATCTTCGTGGTGCGACTGGTGTACGGGTACTCCGGCGGGAACAAGATGCGCGCATCCACGACGAGCCCGAGTTGCACGAGCTGACAGTTCTGACAATGCAGCACCTGCGCTGGATACGCCGGTTGCTCCGCCAGCGGCGTTCCGAGCGGACGCAGTTGATTCACCGGCGGCAAATAGCCTGCAAACGCAGCTGGCTCGAGCTTGTCGCTACGGCACACCTGACACTCGCGTACGACGTAACTCGACTCGCGCATGTTAACTCTCACCTTCCGTCGCCGGCGCACGCCAAGCGTTTTGGCGGTACCACTCGACCGTGGACCGCACGCCCGGCGAGAGCTCGACTCGCGGCGTAAAGCCCAAGGCTCGGAGCTTCGTGATGTCCGGACAACGCCGCTTCGTGCTACCCGCTTGCAGGGGACCGGGCGTGATCACGACTTCGCGGCCAAAGCACCCAGCGACGAGCTTCACGAGCTCGCGAATCGAAGTCTCGACGTCCGTTCCGATGTTGTAGATGCCCGAAGGCCCGCGCAGCATTCCGAGAAAGCCGGCCGCAAAGTCGTCGATATAGCAGAACGCGCGCGTCTCTTCGCCCGTGCCCTGAATCGAAAACTGAAGCGGCCCGTGGGGCTGCGCCGCCACCAGCTGCGCCATCCGCAGTGCGAACTGGGGAATGACGTGCTCCCAGCCCATGAACGGCCCGTACACGTTGTGCGGACGAAAGATGAATAGCTCGTCGAACAAGCTGCGGCCGTAGTTCACGGCCATCAACTCGCTGATGATCTTTCCGCCGCCGTACGAGTAGCGCGCATTGAGCGGGTCCGGCACGACGAGCGGAACCTCTTCGGGCGTCGGAATGATCGCCGGCGACTGGTAGACCTCGGAGCTCGAGGCCAAAATGAAGCGCCGGATCCGGTGCGTTCGACAAGCATCGAGCACGTTCGTGATGCCCTTGACGCCGACGTCGAGCACGAGCTCCGGCTGCGAGTAGAAGAACTCCGTCCCGTTCACGAAAGCGAGGTGACACACCGCATCGACGCCCTCGGCAGCGGCTTCGACCGAGTCCGGATCGCGAATGTCGCCGTGTCGCAGGTCGACTTGTCCCAACATCGGCGCGAGTCGCTCCCGCGAGCCGCGCGAATCATTGTCGAACGAGCGCACCACTGCGCCCGCGCCGAGGAGTGTTTTCACCAAGCTCGCGCCGATGAACCCGGTTCCGCCCGTCACGAGGATCTTGAGCCCTTGCAGGTCCATTCGAATGCTTTCACTCCGGATCGAGATCGATGACGCGGCGCTGTTCGCTCGAGCGCTGCACCGCATCCATCAAGCGCTGAACGCGCAGACCATCCATCACGTCTGGAGCGCTGGCACGGCCTTTCTGAATCCCATCGACGAAGCGACGCACGACCGCCGCGGTCGCGAGCACTCGCCCGTCGCTCTCCGCTGCGCTCGGCTCGACGCGACTTCCCACGCTGGCCCGGTCGTTCGCACGCAGAAACGTCTGCAGCTCGAACCCAGAGATATAGTCCGCGCTGCGGTTCTCGATCACGAGCGTGCCGCCTTCGCCGTAGATCTCGACGCGATGGCCGGACCCCTGATAGGCGTCGGTCGCAATACTCACGACGATCGGCAAACCTGCTCGCGTGACGAGCGACAGCGTAACCAGCGTATCGAGCGCGCGAGTGTCAGCGGCGGGCCGCTCGAGCGCCGCCGAGACCGACTTCACGGGGCCGAACAGCCACTCGAGGTAATACAAGACGTGCGAGCCGAACAGGTTGAGCGCGCCGCCGCCGGCTGCAGTCTCCGACTTCCACGTGTCAGATGGCTCGAGCTTCATGCGATTGTTGTATGTCTCGATGCGCCAGGTCACCGCGACATGACGTAACGTCCCGATCGCGCCCGCCGTGAGACTCTGCTTCGCGTCGCGAAACGCGGGGATCTCTGGAAACTCGAAGTCGATCGCAGTGACGACATTCGCTTGCCCTCGCGCCGCCGCCGCGAGCTGCTCTGCACCGGCGAGGGTATCCGCGAGCGGCTTCTCGAACAGCACGTGTTTGCCAGCCTGCAGAGCCGCGCTGCCGATCTCGGGTTGTGCCCTCGCGGGAACTGCGAGCGACACCACATCGATGTCATGGCTCGCGATCAGCGCTCGCCAGTCCGTCAATGCGCGCGAAATGCCGAGCACGCGCGCCGCACTCTCCACGCGTTCCAACTGCCGGCTACACAACGCGACCACTTCACACCGCGGATCCTGACGAAACGCAGCGACGTGAACCGACCCAAAGCCTAGGCCAACTACGGCGACTCGCAGCGGCGCTGGGCCACGCTCCATGGCGGGGACTCTCACCCACCTCGACTAAGCGGTCAAGCCGTGGCGCTCTGCGCTAGGTACCGAGCTTGTGCGCGACCGAAACCACGAAAGTTCCCAGTCGCGATTCGAGCGGCGACCACCGCACGACCTGTTCGTACAAGTTGTAGAGCGGCAGTAAGCGCCGGGCATTCGCGCTCTCGATGTAGCGATACGCGATCCCACTCACACCCCGCACCCGCACCTTGCGAAACCCGGCCGAGCTCAGCTCACCGGTGAGCTCGGCGCGCGACAGCAACACCTCGTTGTCGGTCTTCCCGGCTTCTGAGTACAACGGCGAGCGCGGGTCTCGATAGAGCCACATCGACGGACTGTGCTGGTTCGGATCGTACGCAAACAACCGTCCACCCGGCGCGAGCAAGCGATAGCCTTCGCGGAGTACCGCCGCGCGATCGACTTGGGTCGGAAAGTGATGCAACACGCCCGAGTAGAGTACCACGTCATACGATGCATCAGGCAGGCCGGAAGCCGTGATGTCGCCCACGTGGTAGTGCTCCGCCGCACTCGCCTTCGATGCGAACGCGACCGCGGCCGGCGAGATGTCCATGCCTTCTGCCTTCACACCGAAGCGGTTGAGGCGGCGAGTGAACGCTCCCGTACCGCATCCCAAGTCGATACAGCGTTCGCCCGCGCGGGGCTTGATCCAGCGCGCGAAGACGCCTTCGAGCCGCCGGTACGCGACCTCACTCAGCACGTCGTAGTCGCCGTTCTTTTCGACGAACTCGTCGAAGAAGGCGACTTCATCTTGCGTGCGCTGGCGGCGCGCAGACTCGGCGTCATCCGAACCCTTACGCGTGTTTTTCGACATATTTGCGGGACTTTGGCACGGCGCTCCCGAGGGAGCAACGAGCAGCTCCGGCCGTCGCCGCTCATGGCGTCGAGACCTTGAGCTTGTCGATTATCCTCGGCGGTCCGGTTAGATTGCCGCGATGAACAACACAGTCGCCGGAACCGTGGCGATCGTCGGCGGCTGCGGTCACGTCGGTCTACCGCTGGGCTTGAGCTTCGCCGAAGCAGGTCGGGACGTCGTGCTGTACGACATCAACGTCGAAGCCGTGCGAGGCCTCGAGTCGGGCCGGCTTGGATTCGTGGAAGAAGGTGGAGAAGCGCTCTTGAAGCGCCACTACGGCAAGCGCCTCACCGCCTCGACCGATCCGCAGTGTCTGTCCACGGCCGAGAACGTGATCTGCATCATCGGCACGCCGATCGACGAGCACCTGAATCCGAAGATGGACACGCTGCTGAGCGTGATCGACAGCTTGGTCTCGCACCTGAACGAGTCACAGCTGTTCGTGCTTCGCAGCACCGTGTTCCCGGGCGCGACGCAAAAAGTCCACGCGCACCTGCAGCGCCGCCTGCCGGGCATCGACGTCGCATTCTGTCCCGAGCGAGTTGCCCAGGGCGCCGCGATCAAAGAGATCCGTACGATGCCGCAGATGATCTCGGGCATCGGCGACCGCGCCCTCACTCGCGCGCGGAACTTGTTCGAGAGCATTTCGCACTCCACGGTCGACTTGCAGCCGATGGAGGCGGAGCTCGCGAAGTTGTTCTGCAACGCTTGGCGTTACATCACATTCGCGATCGCCAACCAGTTCTACACCGTGTGTGCCGACAACGGGCTCGATTACTATCGGATCTGGGAAGCGGTCACGCGCGACTATCCGCGCATGCAAGGTTTGCCCAAAGCCGGCTTTGCTGCCGGACCGTGTCTGTTCAAAGACACGATGCAGCTGGCAGCGTTCTTCGCGAACGACTTTCCGCTCGGGCACTCCGCAATGCTCGTCAACGAGCAGCTGCCGCGCGCGATCGTCCGCCAACTCGCCGAGCGCTACGACTTGTCCAAGCTGACGGTCGGCATTCTCGGGATGGCGTTCAAAGCCGACAACGACGACATTCGTGAATCGCTCGCGTTCAAGCTTCGCAAGCTGCTCGCTTTCGAGTGTGAAGCAGTATTGTGCACCGACGAGTACGCCGATCTACCTTGGTTTCATCCGCTCGATCATGTGCTGGAGCATTCCGACGTGTTAGTCATCGGCGCGCCTCACTCGCGGTATCGTTCGCTCACTCTTGCGACGCCATTCATCGACATCTGGAACCTCCTAGGTCGAGGCGGGCTCGTCCAACCTTCAGTCTAGCGCGCGGCTCATGAACCACTCGGGTCACTCGCGACTGCGTACCGTGCTCAGCTGTAGCGCGCCGGCGCTCGGATTCTTCCTCGTGTCGCTGATCGGGCTCGATCGCATCCCGTACTTCGGCGGCGACGAAGCCTATCCCGCCAGTACCGCCTGGACGTTTGTGAGCCAAGGTCGTTTCGCCCGCGAGATCACCGCTGGCAGCCTCGGCACCAACGTCTTCGATGCCTACCCGCCGCTCTGGATCCTGCTGCTATCGGGCGTGTACAAGGTCTTTGACGCCGGCATTTGGACGACGCGCGTGCCGAGCATTGCCGCCGCGGCACTCACGATCGCACTGCTCTCCTGTGCGGTCCGAACGCTCACGGGCTCGAACCTGAAAGCAACTTTCGCTGGCGTCGTGTACGCGTTCGATCCGCTTCTGCTGCAGCGGGCCCGCATCGGACGCATGGAGCCACTCGCAGTATTGTTCGTGTGCGCGGGCATCTGCGCCACGTGTGCGCGCGGTCGACGCTGGTGGTGGTTCGCCGGATTGTGCTTCGCGTGCGCAGTCGCGAGCTACCAGTTTGCAGCACTGGCTGCAGCGGCGTGGCTACTGGGACTACTTGCGGCCCGCGAGCTGCGACGCGCGTGCTTCGTCGCGCTCGGCGGCGCGACCGGCGTCGCGCTGTGGACCGTGTGGGCGTGGGGCCACTGGGACCAGTTTCGAGCGCAGGTGCTCGATACCGGTCAGGCCTACACCGAACCCGTGCTGCTTGCGGTGGTCCACGAGTGGCAGCGCTACTTCAATCTGCATGCCGCTCTTCATGCGCCGACGGCGATCCCGTTCTACGCGCTCGCGCCGCTGCTGGCTGCATTCGCCTTTGTGCGCTCGAAGCTGCCGCTCGAGCGCGCGGTCTGCGTCGCGTGCATCGCCGAAATCGTACTGTTCGCATTCGTCGGCATGAAGTCGTCGGCTTTCTACTTCATGTTCGCGACGCCGTTCGTCGTTTTGGTCCTGTCGATGTCGATCGATGCGACCGCTCGCTGGACGCGCAGGCTCAGCTTCGCGCTGGCGGCGGGCTCCGTGCTCGGCGGCGCGCTCGTGCTCGGCGGACTAGGCTATCGGCTCGCGAAGGAATGGTCGTGTCGCGATCCCTATCGCTTCGACACTGCGGTCGGCCCGGTCCTCGAGCGTGCGATCAGTGCGGGCAAGACGGTCGTCGGCCCGAACGCGCTTTGGCTACCCACGATCCGCCGTGGCGGCGTTCACCGCGTGATCTTCGACGACCAAGGTGCTCAGACCGAGTCGCTGCTGCGCGGCTTCGCGGATGACGGCGCAGCGCTCGCAGCGGCAGGTGTGATCGCGTTCGACGACGGTGCCGAGACGCTGATCCGCCGCTACCCGGCACTGCAGCGCGAGCTGACCTCGCGGACGAAGACGTTGGATCTGACCGCTGGCTGCAACCCGAGCACGTTTGGAGTCACGTTCTACGAGCGTACAGCGGGTGACGCTCTGCACACTTCGGAGTAGGCTGTCCGCCCCGCTCCAAACCCTCGAAATTGCGCGAGCGAGCGCGGGCCGTGTCGATGATCGAGAGCGAAATAAACGACGTGGCGGCGAGCTCAGCGACGCGACGGCGCGCGCGCAGGCGCAGGAACTCCAGTGAAGGCCGGCAACGGACACGCGCGGAGCTAGCTGCGCTGACTGCGCTCAGCTTGCACCTCACGCTCGCCCCGATGTTGCTCGGAGGCGTTTTGCCTTGGAGCGTTCTATGCATCGCGATCAGTTCGCTCGTGTGTTCGGCCTTGGCTGCGTTCGCATACCGGCGCGAGCTCCGTGCTCCAGCGCCGCTCGTGTTCTGGGCTGCATTGGGGTTGGTCGCATACACAGCGCTTCAGGCATTGCCGCTGCCGTGCGGCATCGTCGACGTCCTCGCGCCCGGATCCGCGCGCAACACGCGCGCCGCGTACGCAGCCCTCGGCGTCGCCACCGGGTCCTCGTGCACGCTCTCGGCGGATCCGGGGGCAACCCAGGAAGAGATCGTCAAGGGCATCGCGATCATCGCGACGTTCGCAGCGGTTTGGCTTCTCGGTGCACACGGTGCGCGCCGTGCCGTGTTCTGGATGATCGCAGTGTCCACGCTCGCGATGAGTGTCGTCGCGCTTGGACACGGGCTCGCAGGTCTCGATCGAGTGTTCGGTCTTTACAAACCGGCGGAGGTCGGGCGCCAGCTTCTCCTCGCACCGCTGATGAATCAGAACAACCTCGGCGGGTTCGCAGCGCTCGGCGTGCCGCTCTGGATCGGTTTGTCCTATCGCGCGCAAGTGCGCGAGGTGCGCTGGTTCGGCCGGCTGGCGGTCGTGCTGACCGCGCTCACCGCGATCCTGTCGCTGTCTCGTGGTGCAGTCGGCCAGCTCGCCCTCGGTGCGCTTCTCGCAGTCGCATGCGTGCAGCTCGTGAGTCGCCGCCGTGAGCGGCAAACGGCTGCGCGTAGTTGGTGGTCCCGCACGCTCGGCCTCGCGCTCGCGATCGTGGCTGCGGCTGCAATCGCGATGTACGTGGACAGCAAGCTGATAACGCGCGAGCTCGAAAATCGTGACCTCAGCAAATTCGCACTCCTGCAACGCGGCGCCGCCTTCGCCTGGAATCACGCTTGGCTCGGCATCGGTCGCGGCGCGTTCTCGAGTGCGTTCGTCGGCGTCGAAGGCCAAACCGTCCGCTTCGCTTACGCAGAAAACTTTCTGATCCAGTGGGCGAGCGAGTGGGGCCTCCCCATCACGTTGGCGTGGACATCCCTGCTCGCGCTCGCGCTCGCGCGCACGGCACGGCGTACCCGCTCGCTCGCGCACTTGTGTGCGGGTAGCGCCCTACTCGCCTACTGCCTGCAAAATCTGGTGGATCTCGGCTTCGAGCTCGTGGGTATCGCGGTCGTCGCAGCTGCGCTTCTCGCAGCGATCATCGCGCCCAAGAAGCTGGAACAGACCCAGGCCTTGCGCGGCAGAAGCTTGCTGATCCCGATCACGGCGTTGTGCACCGCGGGTGTCGTCGTCCTCGCAACGCTCGGGCCGCGCTTACCGAGCCAATCGATCAGCGCGCTCGATGCTCGCTTGCGCGAACAGCTGCGTGTCCAAGACCGCTCGGGATTCCAGCGCACGCTCGCACGGGCACTGTCGCTCCACCCTGCCGAGCCTGTGTTCGGCGTGGTGGCCGCGAGCGAAGCCCTGAAGCATTCGGATCGCCGCGCTGGGGTCTGGATCAATCACGCGATGCAGCGCGCTCCAAACTGGGCCGCGCCGCACGTGCTCGCGTTCCAGTGGTTGTGGCGCGTCGGTCAGCGCGATCAAGCACTGGTGGAGCTGCGGCAAGCCGCTGAGATCGATCCGCGCCCGTGGCAAGCGCAAATCTGCTCGCTCGCCGGCCGCAAAGGTGATCCCGCGCTGCTCGCTGCACCGCAGGGTGAGTGGCGCGCGGGGTACCTCGAACTCGCAGCCCTTTGCCTCCACCCTACCCATCCGTCGGCGGCGGCGATCGACGACGTGCTGATCGACGAGTTCCCCGAACGGCCTCTCGCCTTCGAGCGCAAAGCCTATCGACTTGCGCTCGAAGGTGAGATCGATGAAGGGCTCGCGAGCTTGAACGCGCTGCTCGAACGGCAACCGGACAACCCGCGGGCGCGTGCGACTCGCGTGGAGATGCTGCTCACCGCAGGGCGGTACCAAGAGGCGATCGATCAGGCGGAGCGCGACTTGCCGCTGACGGCTGCGAACTACAAGCTGCAGATCCTACGTGCCGAAGGCGTGGCGTTCGCTCGGCTCGGCGACGTCGCCGGTGCCCAACGAGTGATCCTGTCCTATCGCCACCACAGCGCGGGCAGCGTCGAAGGCCTCGCCGACAGCTACGCGTTCGAAGCGGGAATTCAGCTCGCCTTGCAGAACAACAACTCGGCGCTCGCGGCGTATCGAGAAGCTTATAGTATCAACCAGGAAACGAGTTATCTCGTGCAAATCGCGGAACTTGCAGGCGCTCTCGGCGATCGCGCCCAAATGGTGTGGGCGTACGTCCAGCTCTGCGCACGCGAGCCGCTGACGGCGTCGTACTGCGCGACACGCGATCGGATCCTCGCTCCACGGCCGCGAGACGTCCGATGATGCATACTCGAATCTGCACATGACAAAACCGCTGATAGTCGTGACGGGTGCCGGAGGTTTCATCGGAGGCCACCTCGTCGCAGCCTTACGTCGGAGCGGCGACGTTCGCATCCGTGCCGTCGACATTCGGTCCGAGCACGACTGGTACCAGCGCTTTCCGGACGTCGAGAGCTTACAGCTCGACCTCCGCTTGCGCGAAGCCTGCTTCGAAACCTGTCAGGGTGCGACCGACGTCTATCAGCTCGCGGCGGACATGGGCGGAATGGGCTTCATCGAATCGCACAAAGCCGAGTGCATGTTGAGCGTCATGATCAACACGCACATGTTGCTCGCAGCGCGCGAGCACGGCGTGAAACGGTTCTTCTATTCGTCTTCCGCCTGCGCGTACAACGTGGAGCTCCAGCGCGCTGCGCAGGTCGTGCCGCTCAAAGAAGCAGACGCGTACCCAGCGCTGCCGGAAGACGGTTACGGCTGGGAGAAGTTGTTCTCCGAGCGCATGTGTCGTCACTTCACGGAAGACTTCGGTCTGTACACGCGGGTCGCGCGGTTTCACAACGTCTACGGTCCATTCGGCACGTGGGACGGCGGTCGCGAGAAAGCGCCGGCTGCGATCTGCCGTAAGGTCATCGAAGCCGCTGAGAGCGGCGAGCACGTGATCGACATCTGGGGTACGGGCGAGCAGACGCGCAGCTTCATGTACGTCGACGACTGCATTCACGGCATTCGAACGATCATGGACAGCCCCGCCGTAACCGAGCCGATCAACTTGGGGTCGAGCGAGCTCGTGACGATCAACCAACTCGTCACGATCGCGGAGCGCTTCGCCGGTTTCCAGCTCGAGCGGCGCTATGATCTCGGCGCACCGAAGGGCGTGAACGGTCGCAATAGCGACAACACGCTCATCCGCGAGAAGCTCGGTTGGGAGCCCTCATTGCCCCTCGAGCAGGGCCTGCGGCACACCTACGACTGGATCTATGCCCAGTTCCGGGCCCGCCGCTCTGGGCAGCGGGTCGCGGTTTGAAGCCGCTGGCGGCCTTTCCGAGGCGCGCACGTTGCAGACTTAATCATCTGTGATACAGCTCGTTCGGCCTGCATTTTAAGCGCTGAGACTCGCTTCGCGTGGGCCATAACGTGCTCCCTGAATTGCCGGGGCCGGCGGCGCATCCAACTCGGACGCAAGCTATCTTCCCCAGCGTGAACGGAGCCCGCGCGACCGACGTGGTCTGACCCGCTGCAGCGTGAATCCTTGAGTACCCAACCCACGAGTTTGTCCACCGGCCGCGCTGCCACTACGCAAGTGGTCGAGTACTTCGGCGTCCTCTGGAAGCGGAAGTGGATCGTCCTGCTCGTGGCCGTGCTCGGAACCGCAGCCGCGTACGCCTGGACGATGCGCCAGCCCCGCGTCTACCAAGCGGACTGTCTAATCGAGTACGACCCCAACCCACCGAAGCCGCTCGGTCGCGAAGTCGAAGACGTCGCATCGCCGATGATGTGGTGGGAGACGCGCGAGTACTTCGCGACTCAGAACAAGATCATCGCGAGTCGTGCGGTCGCAGAGCGCGTCGTGCGCAAGCTGTCGCTTCACGAGAATCCGGACTTCATGGGGATCTCGGAAGAGGAGCGGTCGACGTGGAAGCGCGCGTCGACCCTCGACGCAGCGCGGTCCCTGCAGCGCATGCTGACAGTGTCGCAAGAGCGTGAGACGCGGCTGGTCCACATCCTCGTCAACGATCGCAGTCCCGAACGTGCAGTCCTGCTCGCGAACACTATCGCGTCGTCTTACATCGAAAAGATCATGGAAGACCGGCTTGGCGCGACGACAAACGCGCTCGACTGGCTCGGCAAACAACTGGACGGTTTGAAGCGGCAACTCGAGCACTCCGAGCTCGCACTCCACGAGTTCAGTGAGCAGCACACGAATCTCGCCGTGTCGCTGGAAGACCAGCAGAACATCGTCGCCAGCAACATCGGGCAGCTTTCGAGGCAGCTGACGGATTCGAAAACTCGGCGCATCGAGCTGGAAGCGCGGCTCAATGAGCTTCGCGCCGCGAATACGGACGACCCGCTGACCGTGTACGCGAGCGTCTTCTTCTCGAGCATGACTCTGTCGCAGCTGCGCGCGACCTATCAAGCACTGCTTCGCGAGCGAGAGTCGCTGTCGGTTCAGTACGGCGAGAACCACCCTCGGATCGTCGCGATCGGCACTCAGCTCGACAGCGTGAAGAAGGCGCTACGTTCCGAGATCGACGGAATGATGTCCGCTGCGCAATCGGACTTGAACGAAGCGATCGACATCGAGAAGGGCTTGAAGTCCGCGCTCGATCAGGCGAATCGCATCGGGCTCGATCTCAACTTACAAGAGATCTCGCATCGCCGTCTTCAGCGCGAGCGCGACAACACTTCGAAGCTGTACGGGACACTTCTCGAGCGCACCGCTCAGACGGATCTCACACGTGCGCTGCAAGTCTCGTTCGTACGCGTGGTCGACCAGGCGCTCGCGCCGCAGTTGCCGATCTCACCGCGCGTGAACCTCAACTTGGCGCTCGGCACGCTCGTAGGGTTTCTGCTCGGCATCATGGCTGCGCTGACGCTCGATCAGCTGGATCGAACGATCCGCACGGTTGAGGACGCAGAGGCGACCGGAATCACGATCCTCGGCATCATGCCGAAGATCGATGAGTCGCTTTCGAGCAACGGCACGTACGGGCGCAAGCGGCGCAACGGCAAACCTGGAGAGCAGCTCGCGAATCGCGACCTCGTCGTACACACGCATCCGAAGTCGTCCGCCGCAGAATGTTTTCGCACGATCCGGACGAACCTGACGTTCATGTCCGCGGAAAAACCGCGCCGGACCGTCGTCGTAACGAGCGGCAGCCCGCGCGAGGGCAAGACGACGGTGGCGCTGAGCCTCGCAATCTCGCTCGCACAGGGCGGCAAGCGCGTGCTCGTGGTCGATACCGATCTGCGCAAACCGCGCATTCACCGGGCGCTCGGGACGACGCTTTCGAAGGGTGTGACGACGGTGCTCGTCGGGGAGAGCAGCGCCAAAGACGCGATCCAAGACACGCAGATTCCCGGCCTTTCTTTCCTCGCCTCGGGGCCAATCCCACCAAATCCATCCGAGCTGCTGCACACGGCGCAGTTTCGCCAGTTGCTCCAGGATTTGTCGAAAATGTACGACCACGTCGTGCTCGATAGCCCTCCGCTCGCGGCAGTCACGGACGCTGCGATCATCGCGCCACAGGTCGACTCAACGATTCTCGTCATCCACAGCACGCGCACGACGCGAGATGCGTTGAAAGTCGCGCTCCGTCAGCTGAAGGACGTGGGCTGTCAGCCGACCGGCGGGGTACTAAACGAAGTGGACTTGTCGGCGCATCGGTACGGCTACGGCTCTTACTACTACTACAGCAGTGAGGGCTACTATCAGTCCGAGGCATCCGAAGACGAGGCAGACGAGAAGCCCTCGCGCCCGATCGCGCAGGCGTAAGCCGGACTAACAGATGCTGAGTTCCGTCTTCGTATTTGCCGGATCGATGCTCGTAGCGATCATGACCACGCCCGTCGTGCGGACTGTGGCGTTGCGCCTCGGTGCGATCGATCGGCCGGGTGATCGCCGCGTCCACGGCCGCGTGACGCCGCGGCTCGGCGGGATTGCCATTCTGCTCGGGTTCTTCGCGCCGATCCTCGCGCTGTTCGCAGCCCAGACCGCCGTCGCGGACCTGTTCTTTGCGCAGCCCAGCCACTTCCTCGGATTGATCGCAGGCGGCCTGCTCGTCTGCGCCCTCGGCGCGCTCGATGACCTGCGTGGCGTTCGCGCCTGGCACAAGCTCTGGGTCCAATGCGCGGCGGCGTGCACTGCGTACGCCTGCGGCTTTCGGATCGATGCGATCAAGTTGCCGTTCATCGGCGACTTGCAGATGGGCTCGTTCGGCATCGTCGTGACGGCACTCTGGATCGTCGCGATCGTAAACGCGATCAACCTCATCGACGGGCTCGACGGGCTCGCCGGCGGCGTCGCGTTTTTTGCGTGCGTCACGAATTTCGTGGTCGGCGCGATCAATCACGACGTGATCGTGATGTTGTTATCGGCCAGTCTCGGCGGAGCCGCGCTCGGCTTCTTGCTGTTCAACTTCAGCCCGGCCAGCATCTTCATGGGCGATTCGGGGAGCATGTTCCTCGGCTTCGTGCTCGCGACGACGTCGATCCTGGGCAACTCCGTCAAGAGCTCTACGACCGTCGCGATCCTAGTTCCGTTCGTCGCGCTCGGGCTGCCGATCATCGACACGCTGCTCGCGATGATGCGGCGGGTCCTCGAACATCGCTCGATCTTCTCGGCCGATCGCGGCCACATCCATCATCAGTTGCTCGCGATGGGGCTCACTCATCGGCGCGCGGTCTTACTCCTGTACGGCCTGTCGGTGCTCTTCACTGCGAGCGCGATCATCGTGTCGGTGGGGCGCAACACCGCGGTGGGCGCATGCCTGATCGTCATCACGATCGCCGCGGTTGGCATCGTCCGTTCGCTCGGCAACCTCGAAAACGCGCTGCAACGTTGGTTGCGCAAAGAACGCATTCGTCCGGCCGTCATCGAGCACCTGCGCTCCGAGATGGCAAGCGCGCTCGAGCGCATCGCCGCAACGCGTGAACCGAGTGAAATCGTAGCCGTGCTCGAAGACTTCGGCGCACACGTTCAACTCGAGGTCGTCGAGTACACCGGCCCTTCGGAAGGTCCGCTCGAGTCGTTTTATTGGGCGAAAGATCGGCCCACCCCCAAACGATTGGAGGCAGAGGCGTTTACGTCCGTCACTGCCAGCTTCGCGGTGCCATCGCTCGGCGGTGTGTTGCACTTCTCATGGGCGAGCGACACCGGACACGTGCTGCCGGAAGCCGATATCCTTTTGCAGCTCGTGGCGGATGCGGTCGAAAATCGAATCAAGCGCGCGGCGGAAGCCAATCGGCCGAGTAGTCACTTGCGCTCGGTTTGAGCCGCGGCTTTCGCTGCTTTGGTCAAGGCCCAGCGATAGAACGCGAGCGGCGTCAGATATTGCTCCCACAAGCTGCGATTCGCGCGCTGCAACGCCTGAAATGCCGCGTCATCGAGGCCCCGATGAAACTCGGCCACTAGCTCACCGATGCGATCGATCGCGTCTTCTTCGACCCACACGCAGTGCTTCTTCCAGTCGATCTCGCTCTCGCACGGCAAAACCGCATCGCTGTTCAGATAGATCGGAATGCGACCGGCCGAGAGCACTTCGTAGAATCGATACGAGAAGTTTCCGGCCCCGCGCACGCACACCGTGTAGTCCGAATCGAGCAAGTTGCGCGCGAAGTCACTCCGAACCCTGGCTGCGATCGCTCGGTCGGGATTGAGCACTCCCGCAGCAGTCCCGAGGAATCGATTGTTTCGCACGAAGCGGCAGTCCAGGTGTTCGGTTGCCTCCAGCCGATCGAGCACGCGCGAACGCAGCTCGAGACCGACGGCTTTCTGGCTGCGGCCGAGCAGTCGATAGATCATGCGCAGTGGGCGATTGCCGACGTATCCACAAAAACCGATCGACGGCTTGGAGCTCTTGCTGCGGACTTCGAGTCGCTCCGCGGGTGCGGCCAGCATGTCCTCACACGGCGCCGGCATCGCGTCTTCGCCGGGCGCGCGCGTGCTCGCGAAGATCGAATGCCGGTACACCACACCGTACGGAACGCGAATCGCCCCCGCCGCATCTCCGGTCTTGAGAAAGATGAGCGGCAATCCGCGTGACTGCGCGAGCCGCATCACTTCGTCGGCGTGCTCGCCTGGCTCGTACATGTGCGGATAGAACACGATCTGAGCGTCGTTCAGGTCGACCGCAACGAACTCGGATTGCGCCTGCTCGAACAGCGAGCGGTAGCGAATGCTCCAGGGGTCCTCGCGATACGCTGCGAAGCCGTCGCGGACTGCACTGACGAGCTCGAGCTCCTCGACTCCAGGCTTACCGCGAGGAAAGTGCAGACGAAGCATCGCGCGAGACTATCCGCCGATCACCCCTAACGCCAGGCGAGCACAGTCGCGCAACCGGCCGGCTAGTGCAGCACTAGAGAGCTTTCACTCCCGCGGATCCTCACCGAAGTAGTAGTGCCGCACCGCTCGCCGAATCTCCGAAGCCGGCGCGAGCAACGGCCGCACGTGCATGCCGGTGTGCTGCGCGACCTTCTCCATCGCGCTGAAGTTCGTCGGGTCGTCCACCGCGACGTAGAGAATCTTTTCCTTCGTGCGCTCGATCCGGAAGAACACTGGGATCAAGTTGAGTTCCTGCGCGAGCTCGGGCGGAACCAAGCTCAAGAGTTCGCGCGTGAACTCGACGTAACCGAGCGATACCCAAGCCACGCTCGCGCGATTGGACAGAATCTGCGTGAGCTCGTGTTCGTGGATGCAACCACGACGCACCAAGATCTCACCGAGACGCCCGCCGAGCGTTTCTTGCTCCTGCAAGGCCTGCTCCAGTGCGTTTCGCGTCAAGAGACCCGCGCTAACGAGCAGCTCTCCAATGCGCACGCCAGCCTTTCCGCTCATCGAGGATCAGACTAACACAGCCGTCCAACCTGGAGTTTGCAGCACATGGCGTCGCGCCTTGCACTCGTCGCCCGCCGTGCTGACAGAACTCACACGTCGCACTGTGTCAGCTGTCGAAGGTGTCAGTTGTCGAAGGTGTCAGCGATCGTCTCAGCTGTCCGATGTTTCTCGCGCGCGATCGAACGCGCGCAACGCAGCGATGACTACTCCGCGCGGAAGCGAACGCTCGAGCACGAAGCCCGGCAGCATTGCCCACCCCGACTCTGCGCTGGCGTATTCGCGCAGCGCGAGCATCGATCGCGCGCACGCGTCCCCGATCCGATCGGGCGTGAGCGCCGCCGATGTCGCTCGGCAAAAGCCTGCCGGATCGAAGCTGTCCGGCACGCACTGCAGCGCGTAGCGGCTGGCGCGCGCGAGGCCGCATCGCTCGAGATGGCGCGCAGTCGCGGCTGGTTCCAAGCCGAAGCGCGCGGCGAGCGCGGGCAAGTCGCGCGGCTCGTGACTGCGGCTGTCGCGCCCGCCCCTACTCTTCACGAAATGTCCGACTAGATGGGCGAACACGTCGCGCGGATCGGGCGAGACGACCGGCGCACCGTAGGCGTTTTCGTCGACTTGGCCTCGCGCGAAGAGCTCGCTCGAGGGCATTCGGTATCCGCTGCGGGCGAAGAGCTCACGGTGCAGGTCGAGCGGCAACGGCCAGTCGGGCGAGCGCAACGCGGTCTCGGCGACGTTGCCACCGCGGCGCTCCCAACCCGCTTCGCCCAACACGTCGACTGCGCGCGCGTACAGCCAATCCGGCACGATCACGTCGACGTCAGTGATCGTTCGCTCGCTCGGGTCGGCGTACACGAATTGCTGCAGCCAGATGCCCTTGAGCGGCATGACTGGAATCGCGTGTTCGCCGAGCAGCCGCGCGCTCGCCTCGAGCACAGCGCGCCCGATTAGGTGGCTCGCCAGACCCCGGCTGTTCAATCCGGGCACAGACTCAGCGCGAGTCGTCGTCGCTCGGACCGAGCTCGTTCACGTCCGGCGCCGGTGCGTTCGGGTCGGCATTACCATCGTGCGTCGCGTGCAGCCGAGACGCGATCTTGGTCTTCACCGCAGTTTTTGCCGAGCCCACCGCCGTTGCGATGCCGGCGCCGAGGTCGTGCACTTCGGGCGTGTTCGCGATTCGCACCAGGTGCTCGCGAAACGTTCGATCACCGAGTCGCACGAACCACGCCGCGTAGAGACCGAGCGCCACGACAACTATGGAAACAACCATCTTCGCCACGGTGGAGCTCCTTTCCTCGAATCGAGAGAACCCTCGACTCTCGATTGCAGACTCGTCTAGCACGCCTAGCCGGGAGTTCCAAGAAAGCCAGACGATCGTGGCATCCGCAAAACCGCCCCGGCGCCTTCAGAACAGACGTTCCGGTACGAAAATGATGTCGCCGTTCATCAGCGTGAAATCTCGTTCGCGTCCCTCAGCGATCAGCCCTACGTGCACTTTGTACCGCTTGGGTTGGTCACCTCGCTGCCGCGTCACGATCGTGTCGTTGGCGGCGGCGAGCGGCGTGAGCCCGCCAGCGACGCTGATCGCCTGCACGACGCTCATGCCCGACATCCACGCGATGCTGCCCGGCTTCTGGACCGCCCCGACCACGTTTACGCGCTTCGAAGCGTATTCGACGACGAAGAGCGAGACGCTCGGGTTGCGCAGGATCTTTTTGTCCCGCAGCGCGGCCTGGATGTCGCGCGCGATCACGTTCGGGGGCTTACCTTCGACCTTCAACGTTCCGACGAGCGGAAAGTTGATCATCCCGTCATCCGCGACCTGATATTTCCCGGACAGCTCTTTCTCGTCATAGACGGTGACTTCGAACGTGTCGCCGGGGCCGAGCGTGACGTCGGGCGCTGGAAGTGCGGATTGAACGTCGTACCCGCGCTCACGCGTTCCACAGCCGAGGAGCGCAAGTGCGAGTCCGAAGCTGACGACGCGATTCGAGCGCATTCCGGTTCGCCGCCCTACGCTGCAGACGCGCTCAGAAGAACGCACGCAGACCGAGCCAGGCTTCGAACGTATTGAACTTCGCCGGATCAACCAACGTCTGGGTGCCGCCGCCGGGAACGTCCACTCTGGACTCGAACACGTACTCGGTCGTGTCGATCAGTGCAGTGAACTGGGCAGTCGCAGCCAGCCAGTCGATGAAGCGGTACTCACCATTGACGTCTGCGGAGTAACGCGTGTCCCGGCGTGGACCTTGATTGCCTCGCGGGTCAGGGCCGAAGCTCAGGAACTCGACGGCGAGCTTCGTGCCCACGACGAACGCGCCGCCGAAGAAGTAGCGCAAACGCGTGTAGATTTGATTGCGCAGCACGAAGTTGCCTTCGAACGCGGATGAAAACGCGCGTTCGTAGCCCAAGCCGAGTTCGGATACCGGCGATGGCACCCAACGACCTTCGACGTTGGCAGTGAAGCCTTCGAAGTCATTGCCACCGAAAAAGCCGACCGCGTAACCAGCCGCGATCGTCGCCGAAATCCGCGACGTGATCGCTCCGTTGAAACCGATGCGTGTGGTGACTTGATCGTTGTCGACGAGCGGGCTTCTCAGCGGATCGCCCTCGCTCTGTTCGCGATTCGTGTAGGTCTGATGCGCAAACGTCGCGTCGTAAAACAGCGCGGACTTAGGCAAAAACTCCCACGCGCCCGTGAGGTTCACGCTGTGGACGAGGTTGTTGTTCTGAACGAACGCCTCGTCTTCGAACCAGCCGTAGCTCAAGCGATAGCCGAGACCGCCCGTGAGCAACCCACCGTCCGTCCGCGCGTCCA
>Ga0193753_10001606_pt1 | contig 19114 bp, 17 predicted proteins | sample H1c2metaG_FD_144925 | JGI IMG/M metagenome (GOLD analysis project Ga0193753, IMG submission 144925) | Soil microbial communities from a riparian zone of the East river system, Colorado, United States - H1c2 | ecosystem: Environmental > Terrestrial > Soil > Riparian zone | place: USA: East...
CACGAAGGGGATCTGCGCGAAGCGCGGGTGCCGGCGCACTTCCAGGCACAACCTGTAGCCGTCCATCTGCGGCATCAGGATGTCCGAGATGACGCCATCGACGGACTGCTTCTCGAGCAGCTCGAGCGCTTCCACCCCGTTGGCGGCCTCCACGACCACGTGACCGTCCGCCTCGAGCTGCGCGCGGAGGACCTTCAGGTTCAATTCGTGGTCATCGATGATCAGCAGCTTCATGACACCCGGCTCGCCGCACGTCCCAATGCGAGTTCCCCGACCGATCCCTGTGCGCCGAAACCTGCCGGACACCGCAGCGCGCGACGTCCGCCTTCAGCGCGTCCCCTGCGGCTGCTGCCGGCGGGGGACGTGCGGGATCCTACGCTTCACCGCGGGTGCCGGGGGAGATTCCGGGGATCGCGACACGGATTTCCGAAGTCGCGGAGCTCGTGCACCCGTGCGCGACCGCCGGCCCGGCCGCGCGGTCTTCGCTCCGGCTCGACGTGCCGCACGGATCGAGCGCCGCGGATGGGTCCGTGCCGCAGGCGTGCGTGAAGGCATCGAACACGGATGCCGCCGGCGAGGCGCCGGAGCCGTCTCCCTCATCGAGCAGCGATCCCCGGACGCGCCGGCGGCTCAGGTCACGGCGGGGCGCATCGCGACGAGGCTCTGCAGCAGCCGCTCGTAGCGCGCGGCCGAGCGCGACCAGCTCACGTCCACGGCCATGGCGCGCCGCGCGAGCGCGGGCCCGCGCCCGTCCTGCACGGCCTTCAGCCCGCGGAAGATCGCGGAGAACAGCGCGGCGGGCGTCGCACGGTCGAACTGGAAGCCGAAGCCGTCCTTGCCGTCCTCGTCGGCGTCCAGGACCGTGTCCGCGAGCCCGCCGGTGCGTCTCACCACGGGCAGCGTGCCGTAGCGCATGGCGATGAGCTGGATCAGCCCGCACGGCTCGAAGCGCGAGGGCATGAGCACCAGGTCGGAGCCGGCGATGATGCGGTGCGCCAGGCCTTCGTCGAAGCCGATGTGCACGCCGACGTGGCGTCCGGCGTCCCCGCGGAAGCTGGCCTCGATGCGCGCGTCGCCCTGGCCGAGCACCGCCATGTCCGCGAGCGCCGTGACCTCGGGCATGATCGGCCGCAGCAGGTCGAAGCCCTTCTGCTCCGTGAGCCGCGAGACGATGCCGATGAGCGGGCGTCCGGGGTCGTTGGCCAGCGAGAACTCGCGCGCCAGCGCCGCGCGGCAGGCGTCCTTGCCCGCCATCTCGCGCGGGCCGTACTGCGCCGCGATGTACGGGTCGTTGGACGGGTTCCACGTCCGCGTGTCGATGCCGTTGACGATGCCCGACAGCGTGTCGCCGCGGTCGCGCACGAACTGCTGCAGCCCGCAGCCGTTCTCCGTGTCGCGGATCTCCAGCGCGTAGGTGGGGCTCACGGCGTTCACCGCGTCCGCGCTGATGAGCGCGCCCTTCAGCGCGTTGGCGCGGCCGTACCAGTCCAGCCGGCTGCGGCTCTCGACCGGCAGCGCCGCGGCGTCCAGGTCCTTCCACGCGTGGATGCCCTGGTAGGCCATGTTGTGGATCGTGAGCAGCGTCGCGGGGCGCAGCCGGCCCACCAGCATGGACGCGGTGAGGGCCGCGTGGTGGTCGTGCAGCTGGAGCGCGTCGCAGCGCGGCGCGAGCCAGTCGGCGGCCACGCGCGAGAGCAGCGCGTAGCGGTAGGCCTCGTCGCGCGCGTCGGCGTCGTCGTAGGGGCCGCGGCCCGCCACCATCGGGTCGTCGATGAGCACGACCTCCACCTTGCCCAGCCGGCCGCGGCGCAGCGGCACGCGGCGCAGCATGCCGTCGAAGAAGACCTCCGCCGCGCCGTCCGCGAGGCCGGCGAGCTGCCCGCCGCGGATGCTCGCGTACGCCGGCAGCAGCACCGTCACGGCGTGCCCGAGCCCCGCGAGCTCTGCGGAGAGCGCGCCGACCACGTCGCCGAGGCCACCGACCTTCGCCAGCGGAGCCATCTCCGCGGCCACCATCCCGATCTTCATGCGGGCCTCCTCGTGCGGGGCCACGCGCGGCCGCCGGCCGCCATCATGACGCGCCGCCTCCGGCAACGCACCCCGGGTCCGCGTCGAAGCGCGCGGGAGAGCGCCCGCCGGCGCGGGGTCGGTCCTGCGCCGAGCGCTACAGACGTCCGTCCCGCAGGAGCGAGAGCGCCACCTCGATGCCGCCGGCGTGCGAGGGGTCGACGAGCTCGTCGAGCAGGTCGCCGGCGCAGGGGGGGCGCGGCCCGGTCCAGGGCGTGAGCGCGACGGCCGTCATGTCCCCGTGCCGCACCGGGTGCGCGACGATCATCACGCGGCGGCTGTGCTGCTCGAAGATCGCGTACAGGCGATGGCCGTCGGCGAGCTGCACCCCCGCGGAGATGGCGAAACCGAGGGCCGACAGGGGATTGACCAGCCCTTTGCGGATGATGGTGGTCGGCATGCTTGCGGCTCCGTTGCGGCCCTGCGGGACGGGCCCTCGCGCGGTCTCGTGGTCTGCTGGAGCTAACCCGGAACGAGGGTTTGCAGTGCGGCTCCGGCCTGCGCACGCTGGCGAATCCGGCGCCTTTGCAGTACAATCATCGGGATCGCGCACCCCCGACAAGAGGGGTCTCCGCGAACCGGGTCGCTGGAGATTCACAATGGCCAAGCCGCGCAACTTTCTCTTCGTCTGCAAGGGAAACGATGCCCGCAGCCAGATGGCCGAAGGATTCGCGAGGGCTCTCGCGACCGGAACCGTGAACGTCTACAGCGCCGGCGTGCAGCCGCGCGGCCTCAACCGCCACGCGATCGACGTCATGGCCGAGCTCGGCATCGACATCACGCGCCAGGTGCCGCAGGACTTCAAGAGCATCCCGGTCACCAAGATCGACACGATCATCACGCTCAGCTCCGACGCGGACCCGCTGCCGAAGCTGGCCAGCCGCAAGATCACGCAGATCCACTGGCCGCTGAACGACCCGACCACCGCCACCGGCAGCGATGCCGAGGTGAAGAAGGCCTTCCGCGCCGTGCGCGACGAGATCCGCAACCGCGTGCAGGTCCTGCTCGTCGGCTGACGCCCCCGGCGCGAGGACGCCCACGCGCTCGCGACAACCTCGCTCCCTGCGCCGCCGCGGCGCGGGCGCCGTACGCCGGGCGGGCGCCGTCAGGCGCCCAGCGCTGCGCGCGCGGCGGCCAGATCCGCGGGCGTGTCGATGTCGCGCACGAGCCAGGCGTTGTCCGATGCCAGCTCCAGCACGCGGCAAGGATCGGCCCGGAGGACCGCGTGACCGGGCTGCCCGTCGCCCAGCGCGAGGAATTCCGCTGCGAGGCAGCTCGCGAACAGCGCCGGGTGCCCGCGCCGGCCGCCGACGACCGGCACGACGATCCGGATGCCGGTCTCCGCGTCTGCGGCCCCGCCGTCACCCGCGGCGTCGTCCGCGACGGCGCCCTGCCCGCGCGGCACGGGCGCCTCGCGTCGATGGAAGGCCTCGCGCAGCGCGATGAGGTCCTCCGCACGCAGCAGCGGGTGATCGACGGTGTGCAGCGCGAAGCAGCTTCCCGCGCCGGGGCCCGGCGCGAGCCCGGCGCGGATCGAGCTGGTCTGCCCGCGGTCCGGATCCGGGTTGAGGATGAAGTCCACGCGTGCGGCGAGGTCCGCCGGAAGCGCCGCGCGCGCCTGCGCCGCACCGTGCCCGAGCACGACGCGCAGCTCGTCCGCGCCGCCGTCGCGCAGCGCACGGACGCAGCGCTCCAGCGCGGTCATCCCGAGCAGGTCGAGCAGCGCCTTGGGCCCGCCCACGCGGCGGCCGCGCCCGGCGGCGAGGAGCACCGCGAGCACGTCAGGCGCTCATTCCGCGCGCCACGCCGGCAGGTGCGCGAGCTGGTCGCTCGCGTACCAGTCGTCCAGCGTGAAGCTGCCCAGCGCGGCGAGCTGTGGCGCGAAGCGCGCGCGCGCCGAGGCGGCGTCCGAGGCGTCGAGCAGCGCGAGGGCGCGGGTGCCGTCGAGGCTCGCGAGCAGGCACACGCCGCCGGCGGCCGTGCACAGCGGCGCGAGCTGCTGCCGCGCCAGATCCCCGTGTTCGGCCGTGAGCAGGACCCAGGCGCGCAGGCCCTCGCCGGGCGACGGGGTCTTGCCCGCGGCCTTCAGCCCGGCGCGCCATGCGCGGTCCGCCTCCAGCGCGCGCGCGAGCGGCGCATCGGTGCCCAGCTCGTGCAGCTCGAGCCTGAACACGCCCGCCTGCGTGGTCGGGTCCGTGCCCGCCCAGCTCTCCGCCTGCGCCCGGTCGCCGGAGTCCAGCACGAACAGGCCGCGCAGCGCGTGATCGTGGCGGTCGTCGCCGTACGGGCCGGCGACCACGAGCTGGCCCTCGTTCGCCATGCGCTCCATGTTCGCGAAGTGACCCGCGAAGGCGCGCTCGGTCTCCTCCTTGCCGAGCTGGCCGCTCTTCGGGCCGGTCAGGATCTGCACGAGCATGAAGGCGTGCTCGCCTCCGGGCGCCCCGGCGATGCGAGCCCCGGCCGCGGAAGCCCCGGCGTCGGCGCGGCAGCCTGCGAGCAGCAGAGCGGGAAGGATGAGCGCGAGCAGCGGCTTCATGGAATCCCCCGGGGCGTGGCGTGCACCGGTGCACCGGTGCGTCGGTGCGTCGGTGCGTCGGGCGTCGCCGGGCGCCACTGTGGCAGACTCGCGGGCGCATGTCACCACGCGGCCCCCGCACGTCGCCATGACGCTCTCGCGCCGCGTGAGCCTGAACACGGCCGGTCAGATCGGCGGGCGTCTCTACAGCTCCACGCTGGCGCTGCTCATCACGGCGCTGCTGCTGCCGCGGCCGCTGGGCGAGCACGACTTCGGCATCTTCACCTTTCACCTGACCCTGTATCAGCTCCTCGCGGGCGTGCTCGACTTCGGGGCGGGCACGATCGTCGTGCGCGAGGCGAGCCGCGACCGCGCGCGCGCGGGCCGGCTCATCGGCATGCTCGTCCGGCAGAAGGCGGCCATCGCCGCGGGGGGCATCGTCCTGCTCGCCGGCTGCGCGCTCTGGTTCGAGGGCGCCACGCTGCGCGGGCTGCTCGCGTGCCTCGCCGCCCTGCACCTGCTGGCCCACGCGCCCTCCGGCGCGGCGGCGATCTTCGCGGTGGACATGGCCTTCCTGCGCCCGGTGCTCGCGGGAGCGATCGGCCAGACCGCGTGGCTCACCGCGACACTCGTGATGCTTTCCGCCGGCGTGCGCGAGCCGGCCGCCTACCTGCTGGCCTTCGGCGCCGGCATCGTCGTGAACGGCGCGCTCTCCTTCGCGTGGGCCGCCCGGCGCGTGGACATCCGCTGGCGCTCCACGCGCGCCGAGCGCCGCGCGCTCTGGGAAGAAGCCTGGCCCGCCGGCGTCTCCATGAGCATGGCGGCGGTCTACTTCTCCATCGACGGGGTCATGCTGCGCCCGATGCTCGGCGCGGAGGCGGTGGCGCACTACGGCGCCGCGTACCGGTTCATGGGCTTCGTGCTCATGGTGCCGGTGCTGTTCAGCCAGGTCGTGTTCCCCGTCTTCTCGCGCCTGTGGGCCGGCGGCGCGGCGCGGCTCGCGCCGTTCTTCCAGCACGCGCTGGCCGTGCTGGGCTCGATCGGGCTGCTGTTCCCGGCGCTGGTGTGGCTCGTCTCGCGCGACCTGCTGCGGCTCTTCTACCCGCCGGGCTACGAGGTCGCGGCGCGCTCGCTCAGCGTGCTCTCGCTGTCCATCGTGCTCGTCTATCTCGCCTATCCGCACGTGCTCACGCTGCTCGCCGCGGGCGAGCAGCGCCTCATGATGCGCATCTCCGTCGCGGGCGCGGCGCTCAACATCGTCCTGAACCTCGCGGCCATTCCGCTGCTGGGCATCGAGGGCGCCGCGTGGACCACGGTGATCACCGAGGCTTTCGTGCTCGCCTGCGCCGCGGCTGCCGTGCGGCGGCGGACCGGCCTGCGCCTCGCCTGGGGCGCGCTGCGGCGCGCTGCGGTCTGCGCGGGCCTGTCGGCGCTGGCGCTCGCGCTGCTGCTCGCGCGCATCGATCCCGAGCGGCACGCGCTGCGCGTCGCGGCCGGACTCGCCGTGGGCCTGCTCGCCGCGCTGGCGACGGGCGCGCTCCCGCCGCACCTCGGCGCGGACGAGGGCGGCCCGCTGCCGGCGCAGGCCCCTGGCAGCGGCTCGCCGTCCCGGGACGGCCCGCCGCCCCCGCCCGGCCGGCAGCCACGCGCGTGAGCGTGCCGCGATGAGGATCGGCCTCGATGCACGTCCTGCGCTGTTCTCCTGCACCGGCGTCGGCCGCGCGGCGCGCGAGCTGCTGACCGCGCTCGCGCGGCGGCGCGGGCTGCAGGTCATCGGCTACGGCGCGGCCTGGCGCCGTCCGCGCACGGACGCGATGCTCGCCGGCGTGCGCACGCCCCGCCTGCCGGCGCGCGTGCAGACCGCGCTCGCGCCGCTCGGCTTCGGCGTGGAATGGCTGCTCGGTCCGCTGGACGTCTTCCACCACACCGACCTCACCTACGCTCCGGTGCGCCGCGCGGTGGAGGTCATGTCGCTGCACGACGTGACCTTCCTGCACGGGCAGGGCTGGCACGATGCGGGCTTCGCGGCGCGCGTCGAGCCGCGCGTGCGGGCCGCCGCCGCGCGCGCCGCGGCGGTGCTCGTGCCCTGCGCCCGCGTGCGCGACGACGTGCTCGCGCGCGGCATCGCGCCCGCCGCCAAGCTGGTCGTCGTGCCGCTCGGCTGCGATCACGTGGACGCCACGCCCCGCGCGGACGACGCGGCGCAGCTCGCGCGGCTCTGCGCGCGCGGAGGCCTCGCGGCGCCGCGCGACGCCCAGCCCGGCGCCGGCGCCGGCGCCGGCGCAGGTGCAGGTGCAGGTGCAGGTGCGAACGCGGGCGCAGGCGCCGTGCCGCTCGTGCTGCTGCCCGGCACGCGCGAGCCGCGCAAGAACCAGGCGGCGCTGCTCGACGCCTTCCTCGCGCTGCCGCGGGACGTGCCGGCGCGCCTGCTCTTCGCGGGGCCGCGCGGCTGGGGCTGCGACGCGCTGGAGGCGCGGCTCGCGGCGCGCTCGCGGCCGGCGCACGTCGGCGTGCTGGGCGAGGTGACGGAGGCGGAGCTCGGCGTGCTGCTGCGCGGCGCGGACGTCGTGGCCTACCCGAGCCTCGCGGAGGGCTTCGGCCTGCCGGTCGCGGAGGCGCTGGCCTGCGGGCGGGCCGTGCTCACCTCGCGCGACACGCCGATGGCGGACCTCGGCGGCGACGCCGTGCTGGCCGTCGATCCGCGCGACGCCGGCGCGCTGCGCGACGGGTTGCTCGCGCTGCTCGGCGATCCCGGCCGCCGGTCCACGCCGTCTACCGCCGGGTCGCGCCCCGCGCGGACGCCGCGCGATGAGCCTCCCGCGCATCGCGCTGGACGTGAGCCTGCTGGCGGGACCTCAGCCCACCGGCGTCGAGCGCGGCCTCGCCACGCTGCGCGATGCGCTGGCAGCGTGCGGCGCCGTGGAGCTCGTGGAGCTGGCCGCGCCGGCGTCGCTGCCCGTCGCGCTGTGGCGCGAGACGGCGCTGCCACGCCTGCTGGCCGGCCTGCGCATCGACGTCTACCACTCGCCCGTCGCGGCGCTGCCGCTGCGCGCCGGCTGCGCGACCGTCGCGACGCTGCACGAGCTCCCGTGGGCGAGCGACGATCCCGCGGCGCGCGCGACCGGCGATGCGCGCTGGACGCACCGCGCGCGCACCGCGCTCGCGGCCGCCGTCGCGACGCGGCTGGCGTGCGTCTCGGAGCGCACGCGGGCGCACCTGCTCGCGCGGCACCCGGAGGCCGCCGCGCGCGCCGCCGTCATCCCGCACGCGGTGGACGGGCGCTTCGTGCCGGCCGCACGCGGCAGCGCGGAGGCCGTCACCGACGCGGCGCTGCGCGCGCGCTGCGGCCTGCGCGAGGACGGCGGCCCACCCTTCGTGCTGGCGGTGGGGCGCCTGCGCCGCAAGAAGAACCTCGCCGCGCTGCTCGACGCCTTCGCGGCCGCGCCGGCCGCCGCGGGAGCCCGCCTGCTGCTCGCCGGCCCGGACGGAGACGCCGCTCCCGCGCTCGCCGCGCGCGCGCGCCGGCCGGACCTGTCGGGCCGCGTGCTGTTCGCCGGCGCCGTGGACGACCGCACGCTGCTCGCGCTCTACCGCGGTGCGGCGCTGCTCGCCTTTCCGTCGCTGTTCGAGGGCTTCGGCCTGCCGGTGCTGGAGGCGATGGCCTGCGGCACCGCGGTGCTCGCGAGCGAGGAGGGCGCGGCGCCCGAGGTCCGCGGCGACGCCGTCGCGACCTGCCGCGCGGGCGACCCGGCCTCGCTCGCGGCCGCGCTGCAGGCGCTGCTCGCCTCGCCCGCGCGGCGCGCGGAGCTGGTCGCGAGCGGCGCCCGCCACGTCGCGCGCTTCGACGCCGCGTCGCTCGCGCGCGCCCACGTGGCGCTCTACGCCGGCTGCCTCGCGCCGCGCGCGAGAGGCGCACGATGACCGCGGCCGGCGCGCGAGGCCCGGTCGTGCTCGTCGATGCGACGATGCTCGACGGCGGGCCCGGCGGCGCGGCCACGCGCCTCGCGGCGCTCGGCGCGGCGCTCGCGGCGCGCGGCGACGTGCAGCTCGTGCACCTCGTGCGCCCGGGGCTCGATCCGCTGCCGGGGCTGCGCTGCGAGCCCTTCGCCGGCGCGGACACGCCGCTGCGCCGCGCCTTCGCGGGCCGGCGCCTGGATGCCGCGCTGGTGCGCCACGGCGCCTCGCTGTACGCCGCCGCCGCGCTGCCGCTGCCCTCCGTGCGCGCGGCGCCGATCGCGCTCACCGTGCACGACCTGCGCTTCCTCGACGCGGAGGAGGACGTCGGGCTCGCGCGGCGGCTGTGGGGGCGGCGCCGGCTGCGGCCCAACCTCGCGCGCGCGGCGGCCGTCGTCGCCGTGTCGGAGCACACCGCGGGAGAGCTCCGGCGCCACGCGGTGTGCGACGCCGCGCGCGTGCACGTGATCCCGAACGCGGGCAGCCCGCTCGTGCGGCGCGTCGACGACCCGGCCGCGATCGCGGCGCTGCGCCGGCGCCTGCAATGGAACGCGCGCTACGTGCTGGCGATCGGTCCGCTCGCGCGGCACAAGCGCCCGCTGTTCCTGCTCGAGGCCGTGGCTGCCGCGCGGGCGCTTCCCGGCGGCGCCGATCTCGGGCTCGTGCTCGCCGGCCGCGCCGAGCCCGCCGCGGCGGAGGCCTTCGCGCGCCGCGCGCGCGAGCTGGGCATGGAGTCCGCCGTGCGCCTCACGGGCCCGCTGGACGACGGGCAGCTCTCCGCGGCGCTCTCCGGCGCCGACGCGCTGGCGGTCGCCTCCGCGTGCGAGGGCTTCTCCATCCCGGTGGTGGACGGCCAGCGCTGCGACGTGCCCGTGGTCGGCGTGGCGGCCGGAGCGCTGCCGGAGATCGTGGGCGAGGGCGGCTGGCTCGTGCCGCCGGGCGACGCGCGGGCCGCGGGAGCCGCGCTCGTCGCGGCCGTCACTCCCGGCGCGGAGCGGGACCGGCGGCTGGCGCTCGCGCGCGAGCTGGCGGCGCGCTGGTCGTGGGAGCGCTCGGCGGAGCGGCTGGCTGCGCTGTGGCGCGAGCTGGCCCGCGCTCCACGCGCGGGCTGAGCGCGCCCAGCACGCGCTGCTCGAGCACGCGGCCGTCGCGGCCGGAGAGCAGCCACGCGCTGGCCGGCAGCTCCGGCGAGCCGCCGTCGGCGACGAGCAGCGCGAACTCGGGCTCGCCGTCGCCATCGATGTCCGGCAACTCCTGCAGGAGCACGAGCGTCGCGGGCCCTTCCGCGGCGGGCGCGCCCTCGCCTCCGGGCTGCGCGGCGGCGGCACCCGCGTTCGCGGCGCCGTCTTCGGCGGCAGTGGCGGTGACGATCACCGTGGTGCCGCCGTCATCATCATCGTCGTCATCGTCGTCGTCGTTGTTGCTCTGGTAGTGGAAGACGCAGCCGCCGCCGAGCAACGGCGCGAGGACCAGTGCGAGCAGCAGCGGCCGCCACCGCACGCTCCACGGCGGCCGGCCGGATCCGGCACCGGATTCGGGACGGCGCGCGGCCGGCGAGCCGCAGGACGTGCCGGCATCACCGCGCGCTGCGGCGGCGCGGGCGGCAGGAGATGGAGTGGGCATGGCAGTCTCCCGGCGGACGTTCCGGTCTCCGTCGGAGGATAGCCGCGGCGCGCAGGGGCGGCAGGGCCGTCGCGCTCTACGCGAACAGGCCCATGAGCCGCATCGCGCCGAACCCGAGCGCGGCCATGAGCGCGAGCCCGCCGAGCAGCAGCAGCAGGCGCTGCCCGGCCGGCATCTGGGACAGGTCCGCATTCAGCAGGCCGCGCCGCGCCTCGACCCGGCCGAACTGCAGCGTCTTGCCGCGCTTCACGAGCTGCGGCTCCTCGGCGGATCGCCCCGCCGCGGCGGGGCCCGCCGCAAGCGGGCGGCGCGGCACCGCGATCCGCGGCTGCAACGGCGCCGGAACGGATGCGAGTGGCGCGATCGGCGCCGTCGGCAGCCCAGGCCGGGTGCCGGCCGTCGTGGCGCCGTCACGGGCCGCGGTGGTGGCCGACATCGTGGGGCCGGGCGAGCCCGCGGTGGTGGCCGACGTCGTGGCGCCGGGCGAGGCCGAGTCCGTCGGGGCCGCCGGCGCGGCGGCGGTCCGCAGCGTGAACTTCACGCGGCCGAGCACCAGCTCGTCGCCGTCGCGCAGCAGGGCGCGCGGCACGCGCCTGCCGGCCACGCCGACGATCGCGTCCTCGGAGAGCGCCTCGATGCGCAGGGTGCCGGCGCTGCCCTCCGTGAGCCGCGCGTGCTCCGCGGCGACCGACTCGTGCGGCACGCGCACGTCGGCGTTCGCGCCGCTGCCGAGCACGGCCGGCAGGACCGTCACCGGGAGATGCTGTCCGCGCGGCGTCACGAGCGACCACATGCGGGCGCAGCCTAGCAGGCCGTGACACAAGTCATCCGCGCCAGTCACCCGCGCCAGTCACCCGCGCCGGAGGACGCGCCGGAGGGCGCGCCGGCGGAGCGTGCCGATCGCGGCTGCGGCACGCGCGCACCGTCGCGCGGCGCCCGGCGCTTGCCGGGACGGGGACCGCGGCGGCTAGACTCGGCGCCGATGCCCCTGCTGGAAGCCCGCCAGATCGGACACGGCTACCTGCGCTTCCCCGCGCGCAGGCTGGTGTCGCTGGAGGGCGTGGATCTCGTGGTGGAGCGCGGCGAGTGCTGGGGGCTCGTCGGCCCCAACGGCTCGGGCAAGTCCACGCTGCTGCGCATCGCGGCGGGGCTGGCGGAGCCGGCGAGCGGGCACGTCACCGTCTGCGGCGAGCGCGCGACCAGCCGCGCCGGCCACCGCCACGTCGGTTTCGCGCCGGAGAGCGTGCGCTGGCCTGCCAACCTCGGCGTGGGCGAGGTGCTGCTCGAGCTGGCCTCGCTCTCGCGGCTGCGCGACGCGGGGCCGCGCGTGGACCGCGTCGTGGCCCTGACCGGCCTCTCGGAGCTGCTGCGCCGGCGCCTCGGGACGCTGTCGCTCGGCCAGGCGCGGCGCGTGGTGCTGGCCCAGGCCCTGCTCGACGAGCCGGACCTGCTGCTGCTCGACGAGCCGTTCTCCGGCCTGGATTCGCTGGTCATCATGGACCTGCGCGAGCACCTGCGCGCGCGGCTCGCCGCGGGTGCGGGCATCGTGCTCGCGAGCCACCGGCTCGAGGACTTCACCGACCTGGCGACGCACGTGCTCGTGCTGCGCGCGGGCCGCGTTGCCGGCGCGGGGCCGGCCGCGGAGATGCTGGCCGGCAGCGAGGCGCGCGCCGGGCTCTCGGCGCTGCTCGGGAGCGCCGGGTGATGCTCGGCGCGGCACTGATCGTCTCGGCCGGCACGGTGCGGCGCATGCTCTCGCCCCAGGCGCTCGTGCTGGCCGCGCTCGCGGGCCTGCTCGCAGGCCTCGCCGTGCGCGCGCTGCCGGCCGCGTCGCTCGCCGCCGATGCCTACGCGGGGCTGGTGCGCGTGCTCGCCGCGGTGCTCGTGCTCCCGCTCGCCGCTTCGGTGCCGACCGCCGATCGCGCGGGCGGCTACGAGCAGCTCGTCGCGCTCCGGCCGCTCTCGTCGCTCGCGTGGACGGCCGGCCGGATCTCGGGCAGCGTGCTCGGCATGGCCATGCTCGTGCTGCTGCTCGCGGGCACCACGCGCTGGGTCGCCGGCGCGCGGCCGATGCCCGAGACGGTCGACGGCTCGCGCATGAACGTCGCGAGCGATCCGCAGTGGCGCTTCCCGCTGCCGGCGGGGCGGCGCGGGCCCTTCGACCTGCAGCTCTCCGTGCTCTCGCGGACGCCGGGCTCGCAGCGGCTGGCCATCGACGTGACGCGCGGCGACGGCGTGCTGTCGCTCGCGCCGCGCATCTTCCCGCGCGCGCAGGCGACCGTGCCGCTCCCCGACCTGTGGCCCGAGCGCGGGGACCTGTTCGTCACGCTGCACCCCGGCCCCGGCCTGGTGCTGGATGACGCGCCGCCGCGCCTCGTGGTGGGCACCGTGCCGCTCGGCCGCGACGCGCTCGCGCTGCCGATGAGCGCCTGCGCCGGGCTGTTCCTCGCGCTGCTCGCCGCGCTGGCGGCCGCGTGCGCCTTCCACTTCGAGACGGCCTGCCTCGCGGGGCTGCTCGCGCTGGCGGTCGAGCTGCCGGAGGGCCGCTGGCCGCTGCCCGCCGCCGTCGCGCTGCTCGCGCTCATCGCGACGCTCGGCACCGCGCTCCAGCGCCGCTCGGCGATGCCGTGAACGGCGCCGCACTGAAGCTGCCCGTCGCGCTGGCCCTGCTCGGCGCCTCCGCGCTGCTCGCCGACGCGATGCGCTCCACCTCGGCCGCCGTGTCCGCGCCTGACGGGGAGGCACGCGCCGGCGACGAGGGCGCACGCGCTGGCGACGCGGGCGCCGATGCGCGTCACGCCGCGCGTGGCGACGAGGCGCTCGCGGCCGCGCTGCGGCCGCTGGGGCCGGTGCGCACGATCATCTCGTCGGCGCTGTGGACGCAGCTCACCCACGGGCAGGCGCGGGGCGATGCGGAAGCCGCCGCCACGCTGGCGCGCGCGCTGCTCGCGCTGAACCCGGGCCTCGCCACGGTGCGCGAATATCTCGCCGGGCAGCTGCTCGTCACGGAGGCGCCGCGCGCGCCGGACCGCGCGCGGCACGATGCGCTCGTCGCGACGGGGCTCGCGCTGTTCGAGGACGGGCTGGCGCTGCCCGGCGGCGCGGTGCTGCACGCACCGTTCGGGCGCGCGCTCGCGGTGCAGTCCATGTCCGGCGTGGACGACCGCTTCGCCGCGGCCGCCGAGGCGTGGCTCGGCGAGATGCCGGAGGAGCGCGCGCTCACCGAGCTGCTGGCCAGCGGTCCGGTCGGCTTCGACCGCTGGCTGGCCGGCAGCCTCGCGGTGCAGCGCGGGCTGGCCGCGTGGCTGCTCGACGGGGACCGCGGCGCGGCGCAGCGCGACCTGTCGCTCGCGCGCTCGCTGGTGCCCGCCGACGACGGGATGGCGGCCGGCGCAGGCGAAAGCTCCGCGGACGAGACCCGCGAGCGCGCGCAGCGCCTGCTCGAGCCGCTCGTCGAGGCGCTGCGGAGCGACGCGCCGCCGCGTCGCCCGGCGCCGGACGGAGACGCGCGATGAAGCAGTGGCTGCTGCTGGCCGCCATCGCGCTGGGGCTGCTCGCGCGCCTCGCCGTGGCCGGCCAGCACGACGCGCCGCCGGGCGACGTGCTGCTCGACACGGCCGTCGCGCGCAGCCTCGCGCAGGGCGAAGGCTTCCACGCGGGCTTCGAGCGCGGCACGGCCTTCGCGACCGGCGACGGCCCGCTCCTGCGCCAGGACCTCGCCGACCAGCACCCGCCGCTGTGGCCGCTGCTCGGCGCGGCCGCCAGCGCCGTGGCCGGATCGGCCTTCGGAGGGCTCAAGCTGCTCTCGCTGTTCTTCGGGCTGCTCGCGCTGCGGCTCGTGTGGCGGCACGCGGACCGGCTCACGGAGGGCCTCGTCGGCGCGCCCGACGGGCTGCCCGCGCTGGCCTGCGCGCTGGCCGCGCTCTCCTTCGTGCTCATCGACGCGAGCGGCAACGGCTCGCTCTACACCGCGCAGGCCTGCCTGGTGCTGCTGCTCGTGGAGCTGCTCGCCGCCGATCGCCCGCGCTTCTGGCTGCTCGGCCTCGTGCTCGGCGCGGCGTGGCTGCTGAACTACCAGGCGCTCGTGCTGCTGCCGGTGCCGCTGCTCGTGCTGCTGCTCGCGCCCCCCGGCGGGAGCCGCGGCCGCGCGCTGGCGACGGGCCTGGGCGCGATCGCCGTCGCGGCGGCGGTGCAGGCGCCGTGGTGGTGGCGCAACGGCCTGGCCTTCGGGTCGCCCTTCCACACCGTGAACGCGTACTACGCGCTGAGCGTGTCGGGGATCGTGCCGGTGGCCTCGATCGCCGGCGGCCTGCCGGTGCTGCGCTTCCCGGAGGCCTCGCTGGCGGCGGCGCTCCTGCGCGGCGCGCGCGGCTGGGTGCCCGGCAACGTGCTCTACCTGCTGACCACGGGCGCGATGGCGTGGCCCGGGCTCCTGGGGCTGCTCCTCGCCGGCGCGCCGGCGCTGCTCGGGGCCGGCGTGCGCGCGCGCGACCGGCGGCTGCTCGCCACGTGCGCGTGCCTGGCCACGCTGCTCGCCATCGCGCTCGCGTGGCCGGGCATGAAGCTGCGCTACCTCGTGCCCGTGACGCCGCTCGTCGTGCTGGCCGGCGTGCGCCTGCTCGCGTCGCCGCCGACGCGCGGGGAGCGCCGGCTCGCGCTGGTCTGCGTGCTGGCGTGGGGCGGGCTGCTGCTCGCGACGCTCGGGGATCTCACCGGCACGGAGAGCGCGCCGCGCCCCGAGCGCTGGCGGCTCATGGCGCTCGGCGGCGCGGTCCTCGTCGCGCTGCCGCTGCTGCTGCGGCACACGCGGCTCGCGGGGCCGGGGCTGCGCCTGGGGCTGTGCAGCGGCGTGCTCGCGGCGCCGCTGCTCGCCGCGCTCGCGCTGGGGCCGTGGCCGCACACCGCCTATCACTCCACGCCGCTCACTCCGGACGTCTACGGCAAGCCGAAGGAGCAGCAGGACGCGCGCGTGGCCGCGACGGCCGCCGCCGCGCGCGCCGAGCTCGCGGCGGTCGTGCGTGCGGCGCGCGCGGCGGGCCGGCCGGCGGGCATGGCGGGGCCGATGGAGCTGCTGGCCTTCGGCGAGCTGCCTCTGGTCAGCCTGCCCTCCTACGGCGTGGGCTCGCAGGCCGGCGACGATGCGCTCGCCGCGCTCATCGACGCGGGGCGCGTCGGCGCGGTGTACACGAACGCGCTCGGCGGCTGGCCCGAGGGACTGCGCGCCGGCGAGACGTGGCTCGGCGGGCGTCTGGTCGTCCGCAGCACCTGGGTGCCGGCGCAGGACGAGACCCGCCGCGCGGGGGCCATGCTCTCCGTGGTGGTGGAGCGGTGATGCTGGCGCTCCTCGTCGCGTGGTTCGCGGTGGTGCCGCTGCTGCCGGTGTTTCCCGGCCTGTTCGGCGCGCCGTGGCACGCGGACCTCGCGCTCGTGGCGGTCATGGCGCTCGCCGCCCTGCCGCGCCTGCTGGCCGGAGCGCCGCTGCGCGCGGGCCTGCCGGCGCTCGCCATCGGCGCGGCGCTGCTCTCGCTCGCGATCGCGGTGCTCGCGGCGCCACCGGCCGCGCCGCGCGCCGACCTCGTCGTGGGCGCGCTGACCGGGCTCGCGCACGCGGCCTTCTTCCTGCTCTGCCTGGGCTGGCTGCCCGACGCGGACGCGCCTCCGGCCGTCGTGCGCCGCACGAGGCTGATGCTCGCCGCGGCGCTGGGGCTGATGCTCGCGGGCCAGCTCGTCATGGTGCTCGTCGAGGGGCAGTTCACCGACCCGCTGCGCCGGCCCGACGGCACGCTGGGCAATCCCAACGTGCTCGGCACGCTGGTGGGCGCGGTCATGCTGGCTCTCATCGGGCTGCTGGCGTTGCGCGGGCCGCGGCTGGCCGCGCTCCTGCCGCTGCTGCCCTTCCTCGTGCTGACGCGCTCGCGCGGCGCTCTCGCGGCCACGGCCGTGACGGCGCTGCTGCTCGCGGTGCACTGGCGCCTGCGCGGGCTGCTCGTCGCGGTGGCCTTCCTCGGCGCGCTGCTGTTCATCGTGCCCAACCCGCTGCGCGACCGCGCCCTCGCCCTTCACTCCGAGCACGACTTCTCGCGTCTCTTCCTGTGGCAAAGCGCGCTGGAGCGCAGCGCCGGCGCGCCGCTGGGCATCGGGCCCGGCATGAACCGCTATGACTTTCCGCTGCGCGCGTGGGACAGCCGGCACCCCTGGCTGCTGCACCAGCGGCGCGCGATCGGCCTCACGCACAACGTGTTCATCACGCTCTGGCTCGAGTGGGGCTGGCTCGCGGGGGCGGCGCTGCTGGCGCTCGCGGCCGCGGTGACCTGGCGGCTCGTCCGCGGCCGGCTGCTCGACGACGATCCGCTCGCGCTCGGCGCCGCGCTGGGCGCGTGCGTGCTCTTCCTCGAGCTCCAGGTGGACGGCATCGAGCAGAATCCGGTCGTTTTCCCGGTGTTCCTGCTGCTGCTCGCGGCGGCGCTCGCGCGCGTGAGCCGGCGCAGCGCGGCCCGCGGGCCGGCCGTGCCGCGGGCGCTCGCGGCGTGCGGCGCGCTGGCCGTGGCGCTCGCGCTCGGGTGGGGCATCGGCTGGCGCGCCGTGGCCAGCCACCGGCTGCGCGAGGCGCAGTCGCTCGTGGAGGCCTTCGAGGCGGCGCACGTGACGGCGCCGTCCGGCGCGGGCACGGTGAGCGCATCGCCCGGTGCCCCCGGGGCGCCTGCCGCGCCTGCCGCGCCTGCCGCGCCCGGCGCGCCCGGCGTGGACGCGGTGCGTGCGGCGCTCGATGCGGCGGAGGCCGTGCGCCCGGCCAGCGCGGAGAGCTCGCTCGCGCGCTTCACCTTCGAGAGCCGGCGCGTGGAGCGCCTGCTCGACGGCTCCGCGAGCGACGCGGCGGGCGCGCGGCAGCGCGCCGGCCAGGTCGCCGAGCCGAGCGCGCAGGCCTTCGCCGCGCTGGCACGCGCGCGGGCCGCGGATGGCCTCGATCCCGACCTGCCGGCGGCCGGCGCGCAGTTCGCGCTGCACCGCTACTACAGGCTCGGCCGGCACGACGACGACTTCGCGACCTACGAGCAGCTCCAGCGCGCCGCGCTCGCGCTGGACCCGCTCGACGTGGACGGGCACTGGGACCTCGCCCAGGAGGCGCAGCGCACGCGCCGGCCGGTGCTGGCCGACGAGCAGCTCGCGGAGGTCTTCCGCCTCGAGCCGGACCACGCCTACGCGTGGTACGTCCTGGCCCGGCTCGCGCAGGCGCAGGGCAGCCGCGAGCGCAGCCTCTACTGCTACGTGCGGGCCTCGGAGGCCGTGCTCGACTGCCAGCTCAAGGTGCTCGCGGGGAACCCGGCGTCGTCGGCTTTCTATCAGCGCAACCTGGAGCGCGTGGACCTCGCGGAGGTCTGGAAGCGGATCTGGGACCTGCGGCGCGAACTGTACTTCTGAGCGACGCGCCCGTATCCTCGTCGCCTCACTGCAGCGGGACGCGCGACGAGCCCATGTGCGCGCGCCCGCGGTGCCCGGAGCCTCTCCTGAACGAGCCCGTCCCGTCCGTCGTCGCGCCGCGGGTGCCGCATGGCCGCTGCTAGGCGCAAGGCGACAGGCTCCGGCAAGCGCCCCGCGGCCGGAGCGCGGCGTGGCAAGGGCAAGACCGACACGCGGAGCGCCGCGCGCGGCGCCGCACGCCCGGCCGAGCGCGCCACCGATCGCGGAGCCGGCAGGACGGCAGAGCACGCCGGCAGGGTTCGTGACCACTGGGGCAAGGCCGCAGACGCCGGCAAGGGCGAGGCGGCGGGGGCCGCGCGCGCGGCGGTGGTGCCGCCGGCGCGGCGCGACGAGGACCGCGAGCTGGGGCTGCTGTGCGCGGCCGTCGCCCTCGAGCGCCAGGCGCGGGAGGTGCGGCTGCTGTTCGTCGGCGAGCGCCTCGGGATCGCGGAGTATTTCGTGCTCGCGTCGGTGCACAACCGGCGCCAGGCGCGCGCCGTCCGCGACGCGGCCCGCGAGCGCCTGCGCGCTGCAGGCTACGGCCCGCCGCTCGCCTCCAGCGAGGATCCGGACGGCCGCTGGTCGCTCTACGACTGGGGCGTCGTGGTGCTCCACCTCTTCGACGACGAGGGCCGCCGCCACTTCGACCTCGACGGCCTGTGGGCCGACGCCGAGGAGGTGCCGCTGCCCGCCGTGACGGCCGCGCCGGCGTCCGCGCTCGCGCCCGGAGCGCGGCCCGCGGCCGGCGCCTGAGCGTGCCCGCGCGCGGCGACGCCCACGGTCCCTGGCAGGCGCAGCTGGAGACCGTGACCGGCCTCGCGCTCGCCGCGGGCCAGATCGTCATGCGCGTCCTGCAGGGCGACCTCGCCGTCACGGACAAGGGCGGCCAGCCGGTCACCCTCGCGGACCTGCAGTCCAATGCGTTGATCATGCAGCACCTGTCCGAGCGCTTCCCGGGCGACACGATCCTGTCCGAGGAGACGCCGGTCACGGATGCGACGTGGCGCACCGCGAGCCGCTGCTGGATCGTGGATCCGCTCGACGGCACGTCGGACTTCGTGAAGGGGCGCGAGGGCTTCGCCATCATGATCGGGCTGCGCGTGGACGGGCGCCCGAAGCTCGGCGTCGTGCACGTGCCGAAGGCGGGGCGCACCTTCCTCGGCGTCGTCGGCGAAGGGGCGGAGGAGTTCCGCACGGGAGGCGATCGGCACGCGGTGGCCGTGTCGCGGCGCGAGCGCAGCAGCGAGCTGCGCGTCATCGCCTCCATCGCGCACCGCGACGCACATCTGGAGAGGGCCATCGCCGCGCTGGCGCCGAAGGAGACCCTGCAGGTCGGGAGCGTCGGCTACAAGGTCGGGAAGATCGTCGCCGACGAGGCCGATCTCTACGTCGCCACGACCTCGGCGATCAGCCTGTGGGACACCTGCGCTCCCGAGGCCATCCTGCACGCGGCCGGCGGGCGCTTCCTGGACCTGGACGGCGGCAGCCTGCAGTACG
>Ga0193753_10001607_pt1 | contig 19111 bp, 13 predicted proteins | sample H1c2metaG_FD_144925 | JGI IMG/M metagenome (GOLD analysis project Ga0193753, IMG submission 144925) | Soil microbial communities from a riparian zone of the East river system, Colorado, United States - H1c2 | ecosystem: Environmental > Terrestrial > Soil > Riparian zone | place: USA: East...
CCGGAAACCCTCCTTCTGGAGAATGTCCGCCAGCGCCTTCGACGAGCGCTTCTCCTTCATCCCCAGCTCCGGCGCGTCCCATATCTGCCTGGCCACCCGTTCCCACTGCGCACGAGTTTGATCCAGATATTGATCCGTTGCCCGCGGCTCGGCGCGCGCATCGGAAGCCGCCAGCCAGGAAGCGGCGGACAGGAGCAGCAGCACTCGGTACAGACCTCGCGGCATGATGCGCCTCCTCGGTGCGGCCGATGATAGCCCAGAGCCCGAGCGCATCGCCGCCCACCGCGGTGCAGGCGTAAACTCTCCCACTGTGCCCGGCGACGACGCTCGAACGACCGCCACAACATCCGTGACGCCCTAGCTTCCGTGATGACGGACTCGTTTCCCACCGGCCGCCGACCCGGTCTATTGGGACGGCCGCGCGGCCGAGCGCATCGTGGAAATCTGGGCGGAGGAGGCCGTGGGCCGCGCGGCCTGAGGCTGGTAGCCGCACTTCACGGGAGATATCTGTGAAAGTCTGGATCTTGGTACGGGCATGAAGGGTCTCTACCTCAACGTACCCGACGCCGAGGCGGCCGTTTCTCGATTTGACCGACTCATCGGCGTGGAGACTGCGGTGGCGCGCGGGAAGCACCCCGCGTTTCCCAGGGTAGTGATTGGCTATCATCCAGAAGCCTGGCCACAAGGGCCCGTGGTCGACGAACCTGAGATCTTCGCGGCCGCATCAGGCTGGTTCGTCTTCCGGGGAAGGGTTGGCGACTTGCGCGGATTCGCTCTGGCGTTTTCCGAGGCCCGAGTACGTGGCGAGGAAACGCGAGTGCTGTCGGAGATCGCCGCGGGCGCATACGTGATCCTGTTGGGCCTCGGGCAGGACGGGTTCATCGTCAGCGACCCTTTCGGCCTCCACCCGCACTACTTCGCCGACGAGCCCTTCTCGCAGATCGCTCCTTCCCCGCACTTTCTCAAGGAGGATCGGCCCCCGGTTCCCGAGCACGCCGCCATCCTCGAGGCGGAGAACCATCTGTTCGGGAATCTGACCCTCTATCGCGGCGTCGAACGGCTCGAGCCCGGCGCCATCATTACTCGCCGTAGCGTCCATCGCTGGTTCCGATACGAGAGTGAGCGCGGAGCGGTCAGCGGAGTACGAGATGCTCTTGCGGCGGGCGTGGCGCTGTTTCGGGGAACGACATCGATCCTGCCGCTGAGCGGTGGTCTCGATTCGCGTCTGATCGCTGCGTCTGGCGCTTTCGACTACGCCTATACGTTCGGACCACCGACCACGGGCGACCGCCCAGTCGCGCGACATTTCGCTGGACGGTTTCGCGAGTACAAGGAGTTCTCACTGTTGGAGATCCCATATCCCATCGCCGTCCGCGAGATCGCCTCGGAATGCCTCGATGGAGTGTGCTTGCGTCCCTTCTTGGAGCTCGTTCCGGTCTACCAGTTCCTGTATCGGGCCTGGGGAGGAGGCTTCTTCTTCGACGGCTACCTTGGAGACGTTCTTCAACGTGGCACGTATCTCACGCACTCTGGCTTCCGCGGTTCGCTCGCAAAGCTGATGCCGTCGCTGACCCTCAATGGGTTCGATCCGCTCGCGCTGTTGCGCCGGCGTCACCCGGCGCTCTCCGCGGAGAGCTTCGCGCTCGTTGCCGACCTCTATCGCAAGACGATGGGAGAGATGGACCTCGACGATCTCCACAAGGTGCTCCTCTTCGAGATCATCTACGGACGAGGTGCTCGCTACACAACGAATGGGGGCACTATCCTCTCCGGTCAATTTTGGACGCCGATCCACCCGTTCTTTTTTCCTCAAGTCTTCCGACTGCTTTTCGGACAGAGTCTCGAGGACGCGCTCTTCTATCGCACGATGCGACGAGTCTGGAGCTCAGTATCGCGATCGGACGCCGCGGTACCGACCTATTCCGGCTTCAGCCCGCTCTGGAATGAGCACCGTGCGAGAGCGACGATGCTTGTGGTCAAGGGAATTGGGAGGACCGGCCTGTACCGCCGAGCGATCTCGTACGAGAGCGAGTTGCCTCGGGTCCACTGGCGCTGACGCAGGTCGGCACCGTCCAACGGGTCGGCCGCCACCGCGCCAGCCCGAACGTCCTCGCTCGGGGTCAACCGGATCCGCTTCATCCTTCGCGGGATGAACGGAGAACGAATCACGTAGGGTTAGTGGGGCGCACGCAGCAGGGGGATCTGCTCCGCGAGGCGTGCCTCGAGCATCGGGGCGAGGGTTCTGGCGTAGGTCGCCGTCAGGTGATGCGCATCGCTGTAGACCAGAACATTGCCGATGACCACCGGACACAGCAGGGCCGAACAGAACTGATCGGTCATGTCGATGAGATGCACTTCAGGGTTGTCACGCGCCGCCATGTCGATGGGGCCTCCCACCAGTGCGCGCTCGCGTGTGGCGGAGCACTTCTCGGTCGATGCGTCCGCGGACGACAGGCACTCGAGCACCGAGGCTGACTGGAGCGGCGTGTGCCGCATGACGGCAATCTCGATGCCAGCGCGGCTGAGTTCGTGCCACGTCCGGCGCAGGCCTTGCGCGATGACGGGGATGCTGGCCGAGATGTCGCGTCCAGTCAGGTGGTGGCGGCCCGACTGACTCACCACCACGACGTTGGGCCTGATCAGCAGCAAGCGGCGCAGCACGGCCTGCTTCCACTCATCACACTCCGTGAAGTCGCGTCCGAACCCACGATAGTAGACGGTGACGTCGGCGAACGCGCAGCTGTCCTTCATGTATCCGAGGACGCGCCACCCGCGAGTATCGGCCATGCTCTCGAATGCTGGCTCCCAGTGGGCCGCAAGGGAATCGCCCACCAAGGCGACGGTCACGCCGGCATCACGCGGGCCGTACTCGCACTCCATTGCCTCTGTTCCATCGGCGTCCTGGATGCAGCGCGTCGTCCCATGACCGCCGTAGGCCCGGCCACGATCTCGAGCGGCTCCCAGCGGCGTCGGGCGGACCGGCGCAGGCCTGAGCACAAACCCGGGCGCCAGCGCCAACGCCCCCGGGTAGTCCGTCGCTGGGAGGGCCTCGATCTCGAGGGCCGAAGGAGCGCCTCGCATGTGCAGCCTCGCCGCGAGAGCGGCGCATGCCAGGACGGTGCCGGCTCCCAGCGCGAACGAGCAAGTGTGAGTCCGGAGCGGCCTGGAATCGCGGATCGGATCCTCGATGAACCTCTTCGAGAAGTGAGCCACCACGATCGAGAGCGCGAGGATCGCGATCCCCTGGCCGACCCCGATCCCTGCGTCGTTGCCCACGTGGTAGAGGACGATGATCGGCCAGTGCCAGAGATAGAGTGAATAGGAGATGCCTCCCAGGTAGAGGAGCGGCCGCGAACGGAGCCCCGAAGAGTTGTCGCCGGGCTCTGCGTTCGCGCCGCCATGGATGACAGCGGCGGCGCCGAGCGTGGGCAGGAGCGCCGCGTGGCCGGGAAACGCGGTCAGGTCACTGTACCAGGCCGCCGACACCGCGATGGCCAGGAGCCCAGGCCAGACCAGGCGATCCTGGCGCGAGCGGGTCGCCCTGGGTGCTGGCTGCCAGAGGCAGAGCAGCCCACCGAGAGCGAGCTCCCAGAAGCGAGTCACCGAGGAGAAGTAGGCTGGAGTTGGCATCCGCGCGGTACCGATCACCGAGCACGCCAGCGACGCCAAGGCGATGGCCAAGAGTGCGGTCCACAGCACGCGCCGACGTGGCCAACCATTCCGACGCGAGAGCCACACGACGGCCAGGATGACGAGCGGCCAGACAATGTAGAACTGCTCCTCGACCGACAGCGACCAGAAATGCTGCACCGGGCTGGCCGTGCTGGCCGAGGCGAGGTAATCGACCGACTTGCGGATCAGCAGCCAGTTCTCGACGTAGAAGGTGCTTGCGGTGATCTCGGCGGCGGTATTCTGCCAGCGCAGCCTGGGTAGGATCGCGAACGAGACAAGGCCGACCACGAGGAGCGTCGCAGTCGCAGCCGGCACGAGCCGGGCGATTCGACGGGCGTAGAAGCGGGCCAGCGACACGCGATCCGTGCGCTCGGCCTCGCGCACCAGCATTCCGGTGATGAGGTATCCGGATATGACGAAGAAGACATCGACCCCGATGTAACCGCCCGGTACCAGCGCCGGCCAGAGGTGATAGAGGAGCACGGCCATCACCGCGACGGCCCGAAGCCCCTGGATGTCCGCGCGGAAGGCGTTGCTGGTGGGAGCGAGCGAGCTCATGGTCAGTATCGCGCCGCGCAAACGCCGGCCAAGACCGCAATGCCCTCCCAGGGCGGCGCCCGGTTCGTCGTCACCCTCGTCTCTCGTCGACGCGGCGCGCGGCGTGGATTGAACGCAATGCCATTCCGATAGGGATGGCGATGACCAGCGACTGCAAGGATGTGTCGAACACTGGGCCGGCCAGGCTCTCGACAAGCCCTTCGACGAGCAGGAGGGCCGCCATGCGGCCCTCTGTGCTATCCAGGAGACGCACGCGCCGCCACAGTCGCCACATGAAGACTGCCAAGGCGAGCAGTCCCACCGCCCCCGCCTCGGCCAGGATATGCGGCCAGTACGTGTCCATGATGTAGTAAGGACTGTCCGGCGCGAGCCCGTAGATGTGCGAGAGCGCCAGCTGGTCGTAGATGTCGCTGTAGAACAGGACCGACGCATAGGTGCCGAAGCGCCCGAAGCCCGCGCCGAGCGGAAAGTCTTGTTTGCCCAGGTCGACCGCGCCGAGGACAAGCAGCCCTCGGGCGCTCTCGGCGGCGTCGTCCGCGAGGTACGAGGTCATCGTGTCCTCAACGGTCGCGTGGATGAAGTCACCACCCAGCCAGACGAGGAGGCCAGCCACGACGAGGAAGGTGCCCATGACACGCAGTCGCTGGCGGCCGGTCACGCGCAGAAGGACGGCGAAGAGGGACACCGGCAAGGCAACCAGAGGCCTTCGGCGCACGCTCAGGATCACACCCACAACGCCGGCAGCAAGTCCGATGACCGGCCCCGGTGAGTGCCCGCGCATGAGGCGCGTGATTGCAGCCAAGGCGCCGACCGCCATCGCCCAGCCATAGACACCAGGATGCGGGAAGGGTGCCATGAAGAAGCTCACGTCGCCCCGCGTGAAGGAGGCATCCGCCTGTCCCGGCGCCAGGTACTTGAGTACCTCGTCCGGGAACAAGTAGCCGATGAATCCGACCAGCAGCAGAACCGGCATGGCCCAGATCACGGCCGTAACCGCGCGGTCGGCGTCACCCTCCTTCCAGGGAACGCTCGCTGCGAAGAGGATGAAACCGAAGAACTTGCACGACAGCGCGAATCCGAGGGCTGCCGGCGCGATCCCACCGCCGCCATGGACCACCGAGGAGATGATGCCGCAGACGAGGAACAGAATGGCGAAGGTCCAATCCTCTCTGGCGAACCAGCTCCGATCGCCAACGCTCAGCACTCGGACCGCGCGGAGCCCTGCTGCGAGGAGGGCGACCTCATCAAGTAGGCCCAGGGTCCCAGCGAAGAGCGGATCGACCTCTGCCGCGCAGTTCGTCAGGAGCTCCTGCAGGCCGAAGAAAACCACCAGGAACACCACCGCGGCTCGCGGTTTCCACCACACAGTCATCACGACTGCGAGCACGGAGACCGCGGAAATTCCCACGCCGGGTGCGAACACCTCCAACGTCAGCGACGCGAAGATGAGGAAGATGAGCGCGATCATCTCGACTTGTGGGCCCGCGATCCCGAGAGCCGCTATGGGTGAGCCTTCCAACACGGGCCGCGACGTGAGGTCGTCGCGGGCGCAGCAGGGCCGAGCCGCGGAGTGGAAGCCACATTTCACAGTCGGCCCTCGCCGCGCCGACTTGAGGATCGCACGCCCAGGATTCAGCTCGATCGCGCGTGACGGACCCCCGAGGGGCGTACTGACCCGCACGACCCTTCCTCAAGAGACCAAGCACTGGGCCGATTGGGCCTGGCATGCGCGCCGACCTCAGCGTCCGGCTGTTCGGTCTCCGGATGGACAATCTGACCATGGACGAAACGGTATCCCAGGTGAATGGCTTCATCTCCGAGGGAGGGGTCCACCATCACGTGGTCGTGAACGTGGACAAGATCGTCAAGGCGCACCGTGACCCTCGAATACGCAAGATCGTGAACGGCTGCGACTTGGTCAGCGTCGATGGGCAACCGGTAGTCTGGGCGTCGCGCCTGCTCGGCCAGCCGATCAAGGCGCGCGTGGCCGGCATCGACCTCATGATGTGCCTGTTTGCCGAGGCACAGAAACGAGGCTATCGCCTCTACTTCTTGGGCGCGCAGGCGCAGGTAGTGGAGCGCGCGGTCGAGGAGGTACGCCGTCGCTTTCCCGGCGTCCAGATCGCCGGATGGCGAGATGGCTACTTCAGTGAGGCCGAGGAGCCTCAGGTGGCACAGGAGATCGCCCTCGCCCGTCCGCACATCCTCTTCGTGGGCATAACGTCGCCGAAGAAGGAGCTTCTTCTGGACCGCTGGAAGGATCACATCCAGGCGCCGTTTGTGATGGGAGTCGGTGGCTCCTTCGACGTGGTGGCGGGGAAGGTGCGGCGCGCACCGCGCTGGATGCAGCACGCGGGCCTCGAGTGGCTCTTTCGCCTCGTGCAGGAACCCCATCGGATGTGGCGACGCTACCTCGTCGAGGATGTGCAGTTCCTGTGGCTCGTCGCGCGCGAGCTACGTGGGACCAGGCGGAGCTGAGGTGCGGGTTCTTCACCTCACCAACATGTGGCCCTCATCCGGTTCCCCGCATGCTGGAACGTTTGTGGCCAACCTGGTCAATGGGCTGGCTCGCAGGGGTGTCGAGGGCGATGTCCTCAGCATCGAGCGGTGGCGATCGAAGCTGGAATACTTCCGCGTGGTGCCACGACTGATCCGGATGATCCGGCAGGGTCGTTTTGACCTGGTTCACGCCCAGTACGCCCACTGCGTGCTTCTGGCGCACGTACAGCGCCTTCTCCCGGTCGTGGGCCAGTTCCACGGCGAGCTGCAAGACGGGCACGGACGAAAGGATTTTGCTCTGGCGCAGCTGGCCGCCCGGATGACCCGCCACTTGATCGTCGTCGATGGCCGCTCGGCTGAGCGCGTCCACTCGCCGCACGTAGAGGTGATCCCGATCGGTGTCGATACCGATCTCTTCCATCCGATGGACCGATCTGAGGCGCGCCGCAAGCTTGGGCTCCAGGCGGATCGGCCATATGTGCTGTTCTCGTCCGACCCCGCGCGTCCGGAGAAAGACTACCCGCTGTTCCAGCGGGCATTCCGAGCGATCCAGCGCCGACTCCCGAGCGCAGCCGAGTTCATCCTTCACGGCCGCTTGTACGACGAAGTCCCCACGATCCTCAACGCGGTCGATGTTCTCCTGTTGACCTCTCGCGCCGAGGCCTCCCCGACCGTCGTGAAGGAGGCCTTGCTGTGCAACCTCCCGGTCCTGTCGACCGATGTCGGCGATGTCCGTTCGCGCCTGCGCGGCGTGAGTGCATCCGCGGTGCTGCAGCGGGACCCAGAAGTGCTAGCCGCCGCCGCCTCGGCCATTCTAGGGGCCCGCCTGCGCTCCAACGGATGCATTCGGTCATCTGAGCTCGACATCGAAGTCACCGCGGACAAGACGATTGCATTCTATCGCGAAGTGCTCGCCATTGAAGAGACGCTCCAACGATGAAGCTCCTGTCATGTCGGCTGCGTCCGGGCCTTCCGGCATCGACCGGAGGTCAGTGCGGAGCTCTATTGCGCCGTCCTTCGGGACGCCCGATCTTGTCCGCCGCGGCCTGGCGCGCGATGACGACTCTTGCCACCTTGTCGTAGAGGCCGCGGACCGACGGGTCATCCGACGATGCCATCCGGGCGATCGCGCCTCCAGCTTCGTACCAGGCCAGCGGCGCTGCGGCGAGCGCGCCGGCGGCGCGGAACCGCGCGAAGTATGCCGGCAGTCGGGCACGGTAGGCATCGTCGGTCCAGGCCCGCCCGTCGAACTCGATCTCCAGCCCCATCCCGAGCGCTCGCGCTGTCGCGCAGGCTTCATCGAGCCGAGAGTCGGGGACGGCGGGCCTGAAGAAGTGATTGGGCTGCAGGTATGCTCGGTCGAACCCGAGCGCCCGCCAGCGGGTCCGCCACGGCGAGACCCAGTAGGGGATCCAGATCAGCTCGAGCTTTTCTCGGTGAATGAGCTCGGCCACCTCGGGCAACAGCAGCCTCGATTGCGAGGCGTCCTCCGCTACCCAGTAGAAGCCCTGAAGATCGAACTGTGTGAAAGCGCGTTCGCGCCAGCGGCGCAGCGTCTCGCGCACGTACCAACGGATGGCGGCCAGCCTGTCCTCGGGAACATTGAAGTCGAGCCAGCGACCGTCGAGCTGGCCCCAGTCCTTCTGACGGAGGATGGGCTCGGGTAGTCCGAGGTAGACCTTGCGCCGTCGTGGCGGCGAACCGAGCCGCGAAGAGGCCGCTGCGATCGCTTGCTCAAGCGCGTCGAGCGCGACGCCGCGAGAAAACAGGCGATCGCTCAACCACATCCAGTCCGCGCGGATGGCCGAGCGAAGCTTGAACTGGCCGACGTACCGGGTGCCCCGGCCATCCTGGAATTCGAAGAACAGGAACCCGTCAAAGAGCCACTGCTCTCGGCCCGAACGACGATCTCGGTAGGTCACATATCCCTGAAGCTGCTCCTCGGTCCAGGACAGTCGATGGACGCCGCCCTGATAGATGAGGACCAAGTCGGCTGGCCCATGTCGGCTTCCGTGCTGCCCGCCGCCGATGAGCGGTGGATACGCTGCCGGTCTCGTGCGCGCACCGGGTTGGCTGCAAAGTGCGACCAGAACCCCCGCCACCAGCGCCAGTCGGATCGTCTTCACGCTCATACGGCGGCTCACCTCTCAGGTCACAACCACTATGCACCCGAAGAGCGGTCGCGGAATCGAGGGAGCCGCAACACCATGCTCTGTGCTCGAGACTGGCGAAAGCCGGCGACGTCGACCCCGCTGCGGCTCGCGTGCAGCCAGATCCATGAGTTCACCCACGAGGGGGCGAGTCACCTCGGGTGGGCGCATCGCGAGCCGTGGCAGAGCATCTGATCGGTCGAGTGGTGCCGGAACGTAGTGCAAGGTGGACGTGGTCGCTCGGCCGTGCAAAGGTTTCGTCGTCGGGGTGGTCGACATGGGGGGCGCCCAACGGACGCCGTGGTCATCCGTCGTCATGACCACCATTGCCGCGCAATCTGCTGTTGGCTGCGTCGAAAGTGGTTCAATGAAATTCACGCTAGGCGGGCGCCGGCCAGTCTCATCGCTCGGCACCGCAGATCTGATTCTCGCGATGTCGATCGCCGGGTGGGTTGCTTCGAAGAGGTCATTGAGCAGAAGACGCTCGGCCCTCCGGGGCAAGGGGTGAACCGACCGTGAGCCGAGGACCGTACACCTTCCTTGCGTCTTGCCGAAATCCACGACCGTCGCTTCGGCTGCTCGCACCAACGTTGTGCGCGCTCGTCGCAAGGCCGCCAAGCGTTTGGGCTCAGCCAGCGCCTGTGGTAGCGGGTCCATTCGAGCCTCCGGCCCCGACCAGCAGCCCAGTTCCCACACAACCATTTGTGTCATCGACAACAGCGCTTCAGCCGATTTCCCCTGCCCTCGTTCCGTGCCCCAATCGGGGTAGCCCCCCCGGAGCCGCCGTCGGCGGCAGCGTCACGGGCGTCCCGCCAGCCACGATGGGCGGGGCCACGGTTGATGGCGCGAGCGCGGTCGGGCCTGCCAGCAATGCGGGGGAGACGGTAGCCGGGGGGTTGGGCGGCGACGGTGCACAGTCGGGGGGCGCCGTGGCCCTTCCCGGCACCGGCGGGGGGCAGCCACCAGCGCACCTCAGCATCGAAGAGTCCTTTGCTCGTTTCCTCGTCTTGGAAGGGCAATCGGGGGCACTCAAGCAGTTCGGCTATGCATTCTTCGATTCGCCGTTCTCGGGGCTGACGACGGCAAGCGATGCTGCGCCGGGACCCGACTACGTACTCGGGCCCGACGATACCCTGTCGCTTCAGATCTGGAACGTCCCCGATGCCACGCTCAATCGCAGCTTCCTCGTCACAATCGAGCGCGACGGTTCGGTCTACCTCCCACAGATCGGATCGATCGCGCTCAGCGGGTTGACGATGTCGAACGCGCAGAAGGTCATCGAAGGGCGCATACGAAGGCTCCTCAAGCGTTTCGACATGCACATGAGTGTCGCGCGCATCCGGACCATGAAGGTCTTCGTGGTGGGCGAGGTCGTGCGGCCCGGTGCGTTCGAGGTGAGCTCGCTTGCGACAGCGTCGTACGGGCTCCATGCAGCCTGTGGACCGAGCCGGTCGGGGTCGCTCCGAAAGATCCGTGTCCTCCGCGAGGGCAAGTTGGTCGCCCAGCTCGACTTCTACAGGTTCTTCCTCAACGGCGACCGGACGCAGGACATCAAGCTCAAGGCAGGGGATACGCTACTCGTTCCGCCCATTGGGGCAGTGGCAGCGATCGGCGGACCGGTGCGCCGCCCCGGCATCTACGAGCTGATCGGGACGACGCCCCTCTCGTCGCTGATCGAGCTCGGAGGCGGGCTCCAGCCGACCGCGGATCGCCGGCGGGCGCAGATATTTCGAGTCGAGCCTGGGCGCGAACGCGCCATCGTCGACGTGTCACGTGGCATCTCGCGGTCGGAGACAGCGCAGCCACTGGTTCAGGACGGCGACTATGTCCGAATCAACGCCATCTGGACGAAGTTCGAGAATACGGTCTCTCTCATAGGAGCCGTGCGGAACCCGGGTGCCTATGCCTTCCGTCCTGGGCTGAGGCTGTCGGAGCTCGTCCGGCGCGAGCAGCTCACGCCGGACTCGTACATGGCTCGGGGGGAGATCTTGCGCACCGATCCGACCACCTATCGGACCTCGCTCATCGTCTTCAGCCCGTCGCGGCTCCTTGGTGGCGATCGGGTGGCCGACATCAGGCTTCAGCGGCTCGATCGTGTGGTCATCGCGTCGCAGGCGCGCGGGCCGGAGACCGTGATGGTGAGGGGAGAGGTGCAGCGGCCGGGACAGTACCCGACCCGCGCGGGCGAGCGCCTCTCGTCAGTGCTCGAGCGCGCTGGCGGGCTCACCGAGCGAGCCTTCGCCCGGGGAGCGTTTCTGGTGCGTCCATCGGTCAAGGCACAGCAGCAGGCAGAGATGCAGCTCTTCATCCAGCAACAGCGGCAGCAGATCCTGTCGAGCGCGGTCGCGTACTCGGCGGGGGCGGCCGAGCTAGACGAGGGTGCCTCGCCCGCGCAAGAGAATGCTGTGCTTCAGGCCCGATTGGCAGCGCTCAACGGGCTTGCGAACCCTCCCAACCTCGGTCGCGTCGTACTGCACATCGAGTCGGTCGCGACGCTCAAGAGATCGACGGACGACCTCGTGCTCGAGGACGGGGACGAGATCCTTATCCCCCTCCGCCCCCAGACCGTGTCGGTGCTCGGCGCAGTACGGCACCCGAGTGCATTCGCCGCGACGAGGGCGATGTCCGGCAAGGACTACATCAACCTGGCGGGCGGCGCCACCGAGCATGGGAAAATAGGAGAGGCGTATGTGATTCAACCGAACGGCTCAATTGGCCTGTCGATCGATGACATCAGCGCGGGCGATACCATCGTCGTGCCCGAGCGTATCGAACCGGAGACGAGGACGCTGCCGCTCATCACTGCGGTCGCCGCAATCATGGCATCCCTGGCCACAACGACCCTGGTGATCTATGTCATCGCGAGGTAGCAGAGAACGGCCTTGTCTCGTCCAGATCAGGCGGGACGCCATTGTCATTCGCGCGGCGACCCGATGACGGCGGACAAAATGATGGTTCCGGCCGCAACTCACGGAACCAAGTTCGGCGCGATCGGGCTGCTGCGGAGGCACTGGAGCCTTCTCGGCTCCGCCGGCATCGCCGGAGCGGTGGTTGCCATCGCCTACTATCTACTCTCGCCCAAGTGGTACCAAGCCGAGATCATGATAGTCCCCAAGGAGAGCTCGATGGGCGGTCTCGCTGCGGTAGGGTCGATGCTTGGCCAGCTACCGCTCGATGTCGGCGGCTCAGCCCTGATGAGCTCGGACGCCGAGCGGATTGCTGGCGTCCTGATGAGCCGCTCCACCGGCGATGCAGTGATCGCCAAGTTCGACCTCATGTCTCGCTATGGCGTGGACAAGATCGAGCACGCACGAGAGAACCTGTGGTCGCTTTGTGCGGCCAGTGTGGAGCGCAAGTCGAACACGGTCGTGCTGACCTGCGAGGACAAGGATCCAGTCGTGGCTCGCGACATGGCCGAATACTTCGGGAAGGTCGGCGACGAAGGATTCCGGCGAATCGCGACGTCCTTGGCACGTGAGGAGCGGGAGTTCCTCGAAAAGCGAACGACCGAGGCGCGGCTGGCGCTCGACAAGGCATCTCAGGCCCTCCGCTCCTTCCAGGAGATCAACAAGATCATTGACCTGCCCGAGCAAAGCAAGGCCGTTGTCTCCGCGATGGCCGCGCTGGAAGGAGATCTCATTTCCAAGCGCATCCAGCTCTCCTATCTCAGCGGGTTCGTGTCCAGGTCCGAATTATCGTTCGCGCAGGTTAACCGACAGATCCAGGTGCTGAGTGATGAACTGCAGGTACGACAGCAGGGTGCTCCGGCCAGCCCGGGGGTAGAACGTCGCCCGGGAAGCGCATTGTTTCCGCCGGCCATGGATGTGCCCGCGCTTCACTACCAGATGGAGGGGCTGTACCGCGAGCTCAAGGTCCGCGAGACCGTGTTCTTCCTCCTCTCCGAGCGCTTCGAATCACTGAGGATCGACGAGGCGCGCGATCTATCGACCTTCGTCGTGTTCGACCATGCGGTCCTGCCGACACACCGCATTCGACCGCGTGGCCGGGTGGTGCCGATGGGGATCTTCGCCGGTCTTGCCCTCGGCGTCGTGCTGATCCTGCTCCCAGCCTGGTGGCGCGACCTCGCCGCGCGGCAGGCGGCCGAACGGACCACGTAGACGCGCGCAGGATGCCATCTCGTGTGCCCACCGGCTACGGCGAGCTCACAACGCCGACTTCGCGGCAGTTGAGAGCGATCGATCTCCTGCGCATGGCCTGCCACCGCTGGCTGGTAGTCCTGCTATTCGGGCTCATTGGCCTTACTGGCGCCGTCGCTCTCTACCTCAACTCGACCAGATGGTACGTGGCTGAGATCATGATCGTCCCCAAGAGCAGCGGCAATGGCGTCGGCATGATGCCCGCGCTGCTGGGTGGCGGACCGCTCGGAATCGCGGAGCCGGAGACGAACCGCATTGATTGCCTCTTGCACAGTCGCTCAGTCACCGACGCCATCATCGATCGATTCCATCTCGTGCAGCGATACCAGGTTGGCACGGTCGAAGGGGCGCGCCTGAGGCTCTGGTCGTCCTGTTCCACGGTAGTCGACAAGAAGCAGAAGGTCGTTCGCCTCCTCTGCGAGGACGAGGACCCCGCGGCGGCTGTCGAGATGACGGAAGCCTTCGCGCAGCTGACCGACAGGGGTCTCAGGCGCGTGGCACAGGCCTCCGCAGGCGAGGAGCGCGGATTCCTCCAGGGCCGTCTACTCGGGGCGGAGCGTGATCTCGATGAGTCATCGCAGGCGCTGCGCCGGTTCCAGGAGGGGCATGCCATCCTCGATCCAGAAGCGCAGGCCAAGGCGTTGATCTTGGCTCTGGCGTCGCTCGAGAGCGAGCTGGCCTCGCGTAGGCTCGAACTCTCCTCGGCGACCACGTTCGCATCGGACGGCGCCATGTCGATCGTCAAGCTCCGGCGACAAATCGGCGCGATCGGTGCTGAGCTCCGCGCTCTGGAGGACCGCCGGGGCGCCCCACTCGGAGGGTCGAGACGAGCCGTAACCAGCGTCTTTCCGTCAGCACGCTTGGTGCCCGGGCTCCGCGCCGAGTGGGATGCACTTCTGCGCGACCATACGGTACAAACCAGGGTGGTCGGGGGTCTGATCGCGCGCTATGAGGGGCTCATGCTGGAGGAGGCCCGCGATCTGTCGAGCTTCGTGGTCTTCGACCACGCCGTGTTGCCAACACGCCACGTCCGGCCGACCCTGCGCATGCTGCCGCCGGGCTTGCTTGCTGGCCTGCTTCTCGGAGTTCTTTTCATCAGCCGGCACGTCTGGCGGACGAACCGCGCGAGTAGGCACATCGATCGACCTCGACCGCAGGGACACTGAACCATTCGTGCTCCCACGGCCAGCAACATCGGGCATCTCGCCACCCACGCGCTGTACGGCGCCTCTAGCGCCCATGCTGTGCGGCCAGCGATCGCTTCACCGAGGCAAGGCCACCAGGACGGGCGGCTCTTGCTTGATGCCCGCCGTAGACTGAGCTGACAGCTGCTGGGAAGACGCCGTGCTCCTACGTTCAACCGAATGGGAACTGACAGGCTCTCTCAGCTCATTGACGAGCCGCCGCAGTGAGCGCTGAGCATTGAGCCCCCCGGCCTTGACGCAATCCTCCAGTGCGGAGCGTCCTTCCCAAGCCCTGACCAGGATCTCGCTCAGGTCCCTCAGGTCGGTCAAGTAGACCCAGTCTGGCAATCCAAGCGCATCCACGATGCCACGAGCCTTTCCACCGATGTACTCGATGACGACGAATGGTCGGCCCGCACAGCTTGCCAAGATCGCCGAGTGCATTCGCGTGGCGACCAGTAGGTCTAGTTCCGCATAGGCATTCAGGAGCTCTGACATCGTTGGAATGCCGCCACCACCTGGGGTGACGAGGCGCGACTTGCAGTCTAGGCGGGATAGAATCCTCGACAAGACATGCCCATCATTCGTATGTTCGAGCTGACCTGCCACTTGAACAATCGCGACGACCTCGACATCGACTCCTTCATCGCGGCGGATCTTTGCTATCAGGCCGTTCAGGCCCACACGTAGCTGTTTCTCATATTCCTGTTGGCCGGATTTTCCTCGGCCCATGTTTCGCGCTGTCAGGCCGATCCGTCTGATTGCCGAGCCGCGGCAGGCTTCATAGGGCTTCGTGTCCTCCGTCACGAGTTGAAAGGCAAGATCGGGAAGAATCTGCGCGGGGATGCCCCACTTGGTCAGAAGCTTGAGCGACGCATGGTCACGCACCGTCATCTCGGCGCCCCTGAGAGCTGTCTTCAAGAGAAGCGATCCGAGCCAGCCATCGCATGGTCCAATGCTATGTCCCCAGAGTATTCGTCGAACCCCGAGACGTCGAGCAAGCAGAAGGGGCCAGGCAATGCGAGCTGTGAACAACAGGCCCCGAGGCCCCCCGAGCGCGTACAGATAGCCGCCTCCCTTGGGCATGAATGCATCGACCTTGCGCAAGAGGTCTCTGAGAACACGGACGTCGGTCCCGAACGAGAGGTAGTCCGGAGCCACGAGCGCAAGAGTGGCTTTCGCTGCACCCAGCAGCCATTCAAGTCGGCCGCTGTAGATCCCTTGCCATGGCAGGATCAGGATGCTCTCGAAGGAGACGTCGGCCATCGCAGCTGCGGACTGCGCTGACCGTGAGTCGACCGCGATCAGATCGATCTGAATGTCGGGATCGGCCTGCCTCAGGAGAGCGATCTGCGCCCGAAGAATCGCGAGATCGCCAAGATTGCCGGGGCCGTGCCAGTAGCTGAGTGCCAGACGCATTGCGATGACCTTGTTCTCTTTCCGCACCCCTGGAGGGGGCGTCAGCAATCGGCAGTTCACGCCGGAGGTCCGTCACACGGATTCGCGTGTTGGGGTGGCCGCATCTGACGCGCAACTGAGTGCCCCCTGCGACCGCAGACGGATTGGCAAGCCATTGGGCGCGCGCTGCGCCCCATTGCACCCTCCGTGAGTATGCCTTCGCTTCGCGGCGCTGCCTACGACTGTCCGTGCGTCGTCGAAAGGCGAATGCTCGGCTCCTCTCATGGAGTAGACTTGGCGTATGGGGATCCAGGGGCGCCCTCGGAGGGTGGAGCCCTGTCGACGTTTCGGACTACCGGTGCTTTGACGGCTTCGAGACGATGGGGACGAGAGCCTTGCTGAAGAGCGGACGTACGAAACGAATCGATTCCCTGCTCGGCAACGCTTCCGCGACTTTCCTGGGACGCATTGTGTCCGCGAGTGGTCAGTTTGCATGCCTCCTGCTCATCGGCGGTAGGCTGGGCGGTCACGCGCTCGACAGGTACGTCTTGATATTCACGGCCGCCGGACTGGCAGCGGCTCTCGTGGATTTCGGTTCGGGAATGTGGGCGATGCGAGAAGTGGCGGCCGCTCGCGCCCTCCGGTTCGCCTGGCGGACCAAGTTCGGCGCGTTCCTTCTTGTCGTCGTGGTTGGCTTGTGCGCGACTCGTACCGACCACCTGAGCGGGACAGAATTGGCCCAAGGGCTGGCCTGGACAGCCGTGGCCGCGGGTACCCTCCTCGCCAGAGGAACGCTCTGGGGCCTCCGGGCTCACCACATCGAAGCATACGCGGCAGCGCTGGAGACGAGCGTCCAAGCGGTCGCGCTTGTCCTCCTACCGACGGATGTCATCGAGCCGATTGGTCCTGTAGGACTGGCCCTAATTGCCTACGCGATCGGCTTGGCTCTCCGGGCCGGCTTCCTGCTCCGTCGAAAGGTACCGACGAGCTCGGCCACCATCTCGGTAGCGACCCTTGCACCCTATGGGCTACAGGGCTTCGTGACTTTCGCTGGCATGCGACTCGATGTGATCCTTCTCTATTCGCTGGGCACCATCGCCACTCCGGGTGCGCTGGGAGGCTATGCGGTGGCGCTGCGGGCCTATGCCGCCGCTCCCATTCCGCTCGAGGCGGCCTCGGCCGCGCTTCTTCCCAGGCTGGTGCATTCCGTCGGACCCTACGTCACGACCATTCGACGAATCTGGCTTGGAGGTGCCCTGGCCGCGACGGGGGGGGTGTTTGCGTTCATGTCGTTGATCCCGGCGATGGAAGCCTCCGCAACAATCGTCGCCGCCACCCGATCGGTGCTCTCGATCCTGATCTTCTCGGTCGGGCTGCGGTGTGGCGCGTACCTCCTTGGCGCAGTCGTCACGGCGCAGGGCCGACAGACCGAGCGACTGGTGGCCGCATCCGCTTCGCTCGTGGTCATGGTCCTGCTTGACCTGATACTCATTCCGTACCACGGCATCGTCGGCGCGGCCTGGGCGTTCGCGGTGTCGGACGTGGTCTTGGTCGCTCTCTATGCGGCAAGTGCTGCCCGCATCATCCGTTCCGGTCGAACGGCCGCCTAGCTCTGTCTTGGCCTGTCTAGCCTTCGCGATGGGACTGGACTCCAAAGATCGTGCATCCATCGTGCTGGCCGATCGAGGATCGGCAGCGAGTGAGCCTCCCTCGGCCGACACGCCTGACATGAAGGACGCGACCAAGCTCGAGCGCCTGCGTCCCTGGGCTACTCGAGCGGAATCGCGATTCCCGCGCGAGCGCGTGCGCCGTCTGCGGCCGCACCCGACTTCGTCGAGAAATCCTCGCTCGCCTTCTTTCGGACGGAAACGAGGAACGGCGTGAGGTTGCGGGCGCACCAGACGGGCACCGCCGGCCTTGGAGGGTACGTCCGAGCTCGCCCTCTTCGTGCACTCAGGTTCAATCGATGCCCTGCCGCCTGACCACTTCCAACGAGCCACAGTTACACCGGGTCACTAGGCACCCATCCGCTGGTTTGCGGGGGCGGCTTCCTCATGAAGGTAGTGTTGAGCGCACGCCCTGCTTGCGACAGACGACGAAATGATCAGCGCCGAGATGTGTGCCCTTTAGGATCTGAAACGCGATCCTGCGCAGTAGAAGGTTCTCTGTATCGAACTTGCGGACAAAGTTGATGTAGGTGCTCAGTGTCTCGTAAGCGAGGATCTCGAGGCCGGTACCCGCCAGCATTTCGAACAATGCTGCCCGTGGAAACAGGTTGATATGATGCGGCGGGCAGACCATGGCCCACTTCTTTAGACCGGTCAGACGTCGTTGAATGCTTGCTGGGCTCGGCGTGGTGAGAACCAGGATTCCCTCGGCGCTCAGCCGATCGCTCATCGATGACAGCAGCGCAATAGGTTCCGTCACGTGTTCGAGCACGTTGAAGGAGCTGACGACGTCGTACTTTTCCGCGACATCCGCCAGCTCTCCGCGACTCAGCTGCACGCCGAAGGTCTTGCGCGCATAGTCCACCTCGGCCTCGGAGATCTCGAGCCCTTCGGCCTCCAAGCCCCGTATGCGCGCCAGATACACGAAGAATCCATTGCCTGCGCCGACGTCGAGAAGGCGCGACCCTGGGGAGTATCGCTGCACCGTCTTCAGGACGTAACGCCAGCGAAACCCCCATTCCCTGTCGATGGCGGAGCGGTCCTTGAGTGCCATCGTGTAGTAGCTGCGCGATTCGTACTGCTCGTGCACGAAATCGAGATTCGCCATGATGCAACCGCACGTCGGGCAGACGTAGATGTCGACCCCGTTCTTGACGAAGGCCTGCGAGGGCCGCGAATGCCCGGCGTTAACGATGCATGCGTGGATCATGCGTCCCCTTCCTGAGCACGTCGCCCACATATACGGGTAGTCAACGTTCGGGTGCGTGGGTCTCCACCTTCTACGGCTGGAGGCCGGCTCGTTGAGTCGACAGAACCCCCGATCCATGGCCCATTAATCGGCGACGGACTGAGCACGCTCCGGAACTGTGCTCGCTAGTGACGGCGATCGGGATGCAAGTTCCGGCGCGCAGAGTCCGCTGGTCATCACGCCGCTCGCGACTGTCGGGGCTCGGCTGCAGGGGCGGGAGCGGGGTCCCTTGTCCGAGTGTTGTCGTGGCTGCAGGCTGGATTGGGAGTGACCTCGGACTCGCGGGGGCTCAGGCTCTTCGTCGGGCGCCCCGGATGGTTGCTGGTGCCATCCTTACCGACAACGGCAGCGAGTTCTGCGGCCTCCGCGAGCCAGCATCCCTGTGAGCTTCTGTCCCCCTGTGCCAACGTGAGGCTGGCCGCCTCATCGAGTGTTTGAGTTCGCTGCCCTTCAGGGTGCTGCTACGGCCACAGCCCGCTCGATCCTGAACTCCACGCGGCGGTTCTCGGAGCGGCCGCGCGAGGTCCTGTTGTCGGCGAGCGGGCTCTCTTCGCCGTGGCCGATCGCCTGCATCCGG
>Ga0193753_10001608_pt1 | contig 19110 bp, 16 predicted proteins | sample H1c2metaG_FD_144925 | JGI IMG/M metagenome (GOLD analysis project Ga0193753, IMG submission 144925) | Soil microbial communities from a riparian zone of the East river system, Colorado, United States - H1c2 | ecosystem: Environmental > Terrestrial > Soil > Riparian zone | place: USA: East...
TGCGACGTACTTCTTAGAGGTTTATAATGAGTTTGAGAAGGCGGCGTTTAGGGTGGTGATAATGCATTAAGAGATAATAGGCAATAGGCAATAAGCAATTGGCTAAGCGCTCCATGAAAGTGGAGCGCTTTTTTTATCGGGATGGAAGGATGTATTTTATTCGTTTTTGGGTGTTTTCTTCGCATTTGTGTATCATCCTTCGCTCTGCACTATTGCAGCACTACCGCATCATGCCGTCAAACCCCCGCCTGACAGTTGGTATCACTAGGTTTGCATAGGGTTGGGAACTGGCCGGTATCTGCGGTCCGGCTCAAAAAATCTGCATAAAGAAAAAAATCGTAACTTTTACACCAGGCAACTTAATACGCCGTTTTCACGATATACTTTAAAAATACCATTTTGCTTTCGGCAGATGAACTAAGCGTACATATCAGGGGCTGTGCCCTGAACCAGCGGGACAGCCAGAAAAAGATCTACAACTCCTTCTATGGGTATGCTATGGCCATCTGTGACTGTTATGTCAATCGAGAAGAGGACGCCGTGGAGATACTGAACGACGGGTTCCTTAAGATATTCAAAGAGATACATCACTACAAACCTGCATACGCCAATGAGATCAACTCTTTTAAGGGTTGGCTCAGGAAGATAATGGTATATACCGCCATTGACCATTTCAGGAAGAATCAAAAACACAAAGTGATCGGCGAATTGGATACGTCATTGATCCATACTCCAACTAATGAAGAGAATGGTCTTGATAAATTATCATATGAAGAGATCATACGGTTTATCCAGGACCTGTCGCCTGCTTACAGAACTGTGCTTAATCTTTTTATCGTTGAAGGATTTAGTCATGAAGAAATTTCGGATAGGCTTGGCATTTCTATCGGCACTTCAAAATCAAATCTTGCCAAGGCGAGGAAGCAATTACAAAAAATATTATTTCGTCAAAATCAAATCGTACAGATAAAAAATGTTGGATGAAGAAATGGACAATATGATCAAGCAGGCTGCTGAGCAACATCACCCGTCTTACGACAATAAGGCCTGGGATAAGATGGAACAATTGCTTGACAAACACCTTCCGCAAAGAAGGGACAGGAGAGGGTTTATCTTTTTCCTGCTACTGGGCGGCCTATTGATCGGCGGTTTGTTTGTGGGAGGATATTATTTTCTGACAAATAAAAAAGAGACGGTTGCCAAAGTTGAAACTGAAAAAGGAGCCGACAGGCCGGTGGCAGCAACAAGCGTTCTTCCCAATAGTAGTTCAACCACGGATCCAAATGCTTCATCAAGTGCTAACGTCGATGACAATAGCAAACTAACAAGTGGTCCTGCGTCAAATCAGAACAGCAACACGACAAATATTCCAGGGCAAGATCAAAATAATAAAACAGCGAATGGATCGGAGCAACTACAAGCCAATGCATTTACTATAAAAAGAAGCGCTGGGAAAACCAAGGTCAATATTTCACCTGCCTATGCGGTCGAAGATGATGTTACAGCTACAAAAGGTTCGCCGGCAACTAAGAAAGCTCAACAAGATAAGGGATCATTTAGCAGCGAGATAGCAAAGATCAATACAGCGAATGCGGATAAGAAAAATACTGCGACAGAGTTGAAAACGGATGCTGTTGAAAATAAAACGGAAGCTCAACAAACGGCGAAGAAGCCCGTCGATACAGAGATTTCCAAGGAAGTGGCCAAAGACAAGAGCATAGAAACAGTAAATAAAAAGACCACTGCATCGAACGACAAAAAGAGATCTAAGAATTCGATAGCGGGAAATTTCGGACTTAGTTTTTCCGCAGGCCCAGATATCAGCTGGGTAGAATTAAAGAAGCCCGGAAAGGTCACACTGGCTTATGGCGTAGGATTGAGTTATACTTTTATCAAAAAACTGACGCTGCAAACAGGATTCTATGTTTCGAGAAAAATATATTCAGCAGATTCGGCAGACTATCATGCGCCCGACGGATTCTGGACGGCTTATCCCGGCATGGACAATACTGTAGCAGCCGACTGTAAGGTATATGAAGTGCCTGTTAACTTATTGTATAATTTCAAGCAAAAGGGAAAGCACAATTGGTATGCAGGGGCGGGACTTTCCACTTACTTCATGAAGCATGAAGGCTATGACTATAGCTATTCAATTTCGGGCATGGTATTTCCAAAATCAATTTCGCTCGATAATGAGAACCAGCATAATTTTTCAGTAGTTACGCTCACCGGCGGATATAAGTACAATTTAAGCCCGCGTCTTTCTCTCTCTGCCGAGCCTTTTGTTAAATTGCCGGTGAATGGGGGAGTTGGTTTTGGAAGAGTACAACTCAAAGGCGCTGGCGTATTATTCAATGTAACGCTAAAGCCGTTTGCGAAAGGAAAGCATTAAGGAATACAAAATAAAAAAAAGGAATAAGAAAGTATGTTAGTTCTCACTTTCTTATTCCTTTTTTTTATTCCTTATTTCTTATTTTCCTTTCTTCTTATCCCTGAATAAAATAAAATTCCTCGCGATAGTAAAGCCCCAACGGTACTGGCCTTTGCCCCAACTGGTAAGTGTGCGTGGGATGAACCTGTTCTCAAGAATATTGGTGGCGTTGGTAAAATTGAGGTGAAAGATATGCCCTACGGTCAATATTTCTACGCCAACACCTACTACATCATAACCTGCACCATATTGATCATAGTTGCTAAAACCATTCTGCGGATGCAGGTCTGCAACGGCATTCAGTGAATCCCTGCTTTGCTGTGAACGGAACGGATGGAACCAATCGGCTACCAGGCATAAGTTTTTTGTGATAGGGACACGAACTGCTGCACCCAATGCAAATATGCTATTTTGGTCGTTTGGAACTACAGTAGCAGTATGTACAAAACTTGGGCTTAGCTGCAGGCTTATCTTTCCAAACTTCCGTGCTATCATCACCTGCACTAATTGACTCAGGCGGCTTCCAAAATCCGTGAAAGAATATTCCTTATTTACTGAATTGTCTTTCTTTTGCGCCGAAGCTACCAGGTTTACATAGGTTGTCAGCGATATGGGATGGCGGGAATCATCCATCTGTTGCAGCCATTTGTATTTGAGGCCCAGTTCCCATAGTTCCGTCACGTTTTGGAATTGATCGCCACGGGTGCGGCCCGCAACGATATTCAGTTTGTCGGTAAGCCCAACCTGGAAAACGATCTTAACATCAGATGCCTGGTCCAATCCGAAGAAATGGTGAATACCTCCGTTGGTGCCGGCGATATCATAAAAGTTATGGATCACCTTAAACTCCATGGCACCCTTATGCAATACCTCAACTGTATTGGCATTGATGAGTTTTTGTGAATAGAAAACCTTCACTACTCCTTTCTGTTCCTTGTCTTTGGGAGCCCATTTGTCTAATTCCTTCATGTCCTTGTCTGTACTGTCAACTTGTGCAAAGGATGTGTATCCTGCCAGGAGGGCAAAAACGACCAGTATCTTTTTCATACGATTGCGTTTGTTTTTGGTGTAAAAAATCAAGGGTTAAAACGAAGGAAAAACAAGCGGGGTTGCCTCTATCTCAGCACATTTTAATTAGTTTGTAAAAGAACTAATTAGTAACTTTTCGACTGATGAAAAGGAAATTTATTGACGATATTTCTGCAAATACTTTGCAGGTGATCATCAACCAGTGCTGCGGCCTGGGTATTTTTTATGTACTCTCTACCTACCTCGATAAGAACGATTTTGGCGAGATCAACTGGTCCCTTGCGGTGCTACTTACTCTGTACGGGATCCTTGCCTGTGGGGTGGACCAGGTGTCGGTTAAGAAGGTAGCTTCGGGTGATGATGCAAAGAGAATATTATCCATTTATCTTTCTCATGTTGTGTTATGGGGACTCTTGATCTATGGTTTATTATTAGGCGGAACGCTGATATTCCATTCTTTTTTTGAAAGGCATTATTTGCTTTTGTTTTTAGCGATCGCCAAACTGATGATCTTTTTTTCAACACCATTCAAACAACTGGCCACGGGTTTGGAAAGATTCCGTCCGCTGTTGTACATGTCTGTTTCTTCCAATGTGGCTCGCAGCATGGCTTTGCTGCTGTTTGCTGCCCTACAGCAATTGGACCTTACAACGATCGTCATCATTTTTATCGCCGGCGACCTTGCTGAATTATTGGTTTGTCTTTTTGTGACTCAGCGCGTCATGAAGATCCCAATAATACTTCGTTGGAATAAGAAAGGATATTCCGATCTGCTTAAGGAATCACTTCCGCAATTAGGTGTAGCCATCTTTACTTCAGTTATCGCACGATTCGACTGGATATTTCTCGGATTATTTGTCGGTAATATTATCGTAGCCGATTATAGTTTTGCCTATAAGGTTTTCGAGATGGCGACATTGCCGATGTTGATCGTTGCTCCTGTTTTGATTCCCCGCTTCACCAAAATATTTCATCCTTCCGCTGCTGCTGTGGGCGTCGAAAAAGCCAACGACCTTTTTGTTTTATTGAGAATAGAAATGATGATCGCTTCTTTGACCGCATTGGTATTAAACATACTTTGGGTTCCGGTGATCGATCTTATCACCGCCGGGAAATATGGCGAAGTAAATCGGTACACTGTTCTGATCCTATCGGCGTCAATGCCATTCCTCTACCTCAATAATTTTTTGTGGACGATCAACTTTGCAAAAGGCCGGTTGAAAATGATCTTCTACAATTTCGTCCTCACATTTTGCATAAATGTTGTCGCCGATATTATTTTAATCCCCCTTTTTAAAGCTGAAGGGGCGGCCGCAGGCTACCTGCTCGCCATTGTCGGCCAATCCATTTTTTACCTGTATCAAACGAAACTAGCCGGGTTGGAGAAAAGCGGCTTTTCAGTGCTGCTTTGTCCGATAGCTGCAGCGGCTGCCGGCTTCGCGGCTATATACTTGTTTAGTAATACCTGGATGATCCTTTTTACGGCGGTATTTTTGTTCCTTTTTTTACTGGCGATCCTGGGACAACTGCGCCGAAACGACCTGCCCGTTTTGCGGAGGGTTACCGGCTTTTAAGGGCAACCCCAAAGGCTGGTTTTACGATTTATTATACAGCTTTAAAATAATTAAAGCCAATCCTTTACGTTAAAAAAGATCAACAGGGTGAATAACAAAACGGCCGCTGCGAATTTATGGAGCAAGATAAACAGCATCGACTGGAAATTATTGATCTTTTTATTGCTTTTCCTCGACGTAAAACTATGGGTTAAGATCGCAGCGATAATATTGATCTTTGCCCTTCGGTTTGATCTTAAATTTGAATTTCGTCTAAAAGGTTCCCGGCTGCCTCTTTTTTATCCTCTTGTCATCGCCATCGGAATCTTTAATTGGCTGATCAGTGGCTATATCACCAACTTTAACTATGATCTCGTAGTGTTGTCCGGAATTTTATTCTGGGGTTTGTGCATATTGGCCATTCACCAGGTGAAATTATCCGTCGAAAAAAATGACGTGGAGACCATTCATCGTACTATTCTTGTTTTCTTTATACTTAATGCGATCGTTTCATTGACGGTATATGCAGGTATCATCATCGAAACAGGGCATATCAATCCATATCGCTACCAGGGCAATTACCAAAAATATTTTATTGGAACGGGTGACTATATCAAAGGAATTACGTTGGATACTTCTACTACCAATGCTGTGCTGAATGCATTTGGTGTCATCTACTACCTTGGTCGGAAAAAATACGTGATGGTATTATTGTGTATGGCCGTTCTGCTGTTGACCGGAAGCAATATCTCCAACCTGTTTCTTTGCGGTATAATGACCTTTATGTTTATTTTTCAGAGTAGTAAAGAGCAAAAGAGCATCATGATCGTTTGCCTGGTTATGCTGGTGATCTTCATGGCCAGGATATCGCCTCAAAATAATATCTATGTAGCTACTGCATGGAAAAAATTATTTAATGAAAAATATGAACGTAATTATTTAACGCCACGAGTCGTTCCTATTATTGAAAGGCCCGACAGTACGTTAAACAGTGATGAAAAAAAACAAAAGATCGCTCAACTATATCTTGATAGCCTGAGCCAATTGTCAATAAAAAAAGACAATCCTGTTGCGGCCGTGAAAGAAACAGCAGTTAAGCCCGTTATCAAATTCGCGGAAAAGCCCGTTATTCCGAAAGACAGTATTCATACACCGACATTTCAGCATAAGAATGATACCACCGTTGTTGAAAAGAAATTGTTGGAATTTATTGCTGAGGAACCCAATGAAGCATTGATTGCGGCAAAAAAAAGGGAAAAGTTGAAGTTCCCGGGCAAGATCATTGCGATGCAGCAAACATTTCATTATTTCAAAGCGCATCCTTGGAAACTATTCACCGGAACCGGTATCGGCAATTTCTCTTCAAAGCTTGCATTTCGTGTAACTGGAATGAGCGTTGGCGGCGGCTATCCTTCAAAATACAGCTATATCAATGAGGATTTTGAACGCAATCATTTTGACCTCTATTTATATTATTTTACCAGCAAAGACGGACTGCACTCGTTGATACATAACCCCAACTCCACTTATGATCAGTTGTTAAGTGAATATGGCTGCTGTCGATCATCTTTTTTTATTTCGGTTTTTTTGTAAAAAGAACAAAAGGGCAAAAATATGCGCTACCGCTGTTATTGTTTATGGCCGCTAATTTTTCAATAGATTATTGGTTTGAACAACTATCTGTAGTGATTTTTTTTGAGTTACTTATATTCATCAATATTAAAGAGTCGTCCGACAATACAATTTATGAACGCGAAGGATCCTAAAATAACAGTGTTGATGCCCGCTTACAATGCCGGCAAATACATTAATGCGGCTATTTGTTCTGTACTGGATCAAACATTTGCTGATTTTGAATTGCTGATCATCAATGATGGATCTACGGATGCTACCGAACAGATCATTCGCTCCTTTGCTGATGAAAGGATAAGATTAATTAACCAGTTGAACGGCGGAGTGGCTGCGGCGTTGAATAATGGCCTGCTAAATGCCAGGGCCGGTCTTATTGCCCGGTTCGACGCGGACGATATTTGCCTCCCGGACCGCCTGAAGCTGCAGTATGAATTTTTGACAGCTAGCCCCGATCATATTATAATGGGTTCAAACGCAGATTATATAGACATGAATGGTGAATATGTTTTTACCGGAAGGATGCCAGCGTGTAGCGATGAAGAAATTCGACAGTCGATCCTAAAATTTTGCCCCTTGATACATTCTACTATTATGTTCAAAAAAGAACCAGTGCTTCGAATTGGCGGCTACAATATACATGCTTATGCTTTTGAAGATCATCTTTTGTGGTCAAAACTGCTGGGATATGGAAAAGCCCATAATATGCGGGAAGTGTTGGTGAAAGTTCGACTTGCACCTGAGTCTGTTAGCATTGATGAAAGGTGGCGGACAAAAAGATTTCATGAGATAAAATCCAATTGTATCCACTCAGGAGATATTGCTGAAAAAGAGGGGAGGGAGTTGTTACATATTGTGAAAGAACAGAACAATATCAAAATAAAAGAAGGCTCATATTATTCATTATTGGGCAAAAAATATTTGTGGGACAATCACCAGCCGGAGAAAGCAAGATTTAATTTGAAAAAGGCAATTTGCATTTACCCACTCCGGATTGACAGCTATGCAATAATGATGCTAAGCTTTCTTCCAAAAGGGATCATCGCCTGGTTATATATGCAAAAAATACAAAAATATGAAAGGCATATTTATTCAAAAACGGATTGATATTGAACGATAATCTTAGTATATTATTTATTTCACGTGCTTCGCTTTTTACAGTGAAGGGCGGGGATACTGTGCAGATAATAAAGACGGCAGCAGCTTTGCGACGAGCTGGATTAAGTATAGACATTAAACTTTGCAACGAAAAAAATATAGATTATCGCTGTTACGACCTCATTCATTTCTTTAATATCCGCCATCCCGCAGACATTCTGCTGCATATTAAAAAAAGTAATCTCCCTTATGTAATATCAACGATCTATGTGGATTATGCCAATCCTGTTATTCAAAAAACAAAAGGTATCCGTAATCACATACTGAATTTATTTACCAGCGATGCCCAGGAATATATAAAAACAATCGGCAAGGCAATATTGCAAAACGAAAAAATAATATCTCGCAGTTATATATGGAACGGGCATAAAAAATCGGTCAGGCGGGTACTTAAAGATGCAGCAGGCCTTTTGCCCAATTCCGAAAATGAATATCAAAGGCTTTTAACCTCATATGGTATAGAAAAAAAATATCGTGTGATCCCGAATGGGGCTGATACAGATATTTTCCATTGCTGCAGGGAAGATATCGTAAACAAAGATGCGAGTATGGTGCTTTGTGTGGCACGTATAGAGCTAAGAAAGAACCAAATAAATCTTATAAGGGCGCTGAATGATACTTCTTTTCAACTGTATTTAATTGGTGATCCTGCGCCGAATCATAAAGCTTATTATAATGAGTGTAAAAGGATAAGCAAATCAAATGTTCATTTTCTTGAAGCTGTGCCTCAGGAGAATTTGGTGCAATATTACAGGAAGGCAAAAGTGCATATACTGCCTAGCTGGTTTGAGACCACCGGCCTTTCTTCGCTTGAAGCATTATACTGCGGATGCAATGTTGTGGTAACAAAGTATGGGGACACAAGTGATTATTTTGACCCGCAATATTGTTTTTTTTGCGATCCGGGGTCAATCGATTCTATTCGTGAGGCGGTAGTAAAAGCATCCGAAAGTGAAACAAAAATAAACTATATAGATGCTGTCCGTTCGAAATACAACTGGCAGCAGGCGGCGGAAAAGACACTGATGGCATATATGCAAGCAATAGGCAATAAGCAATAAACAATCGGCAATGATCAACTTTACATTTTTAGAAATTAATAAGGAAAAGCTCCGGGCAGATTATCTGCTGGCCAAACCTTTCCCTTTTCTCGCCATCGATAATTTTTGCGATACTGAGAAATTGGAACGCATGTATACTGCGATACCGGAGTTGCAGAATAAAAGTCGTGATTACATGTTTGCCCACAACAAATTTGAAAAGTCAAATTATAAAGAGCTGGGGCCGGAGTTTGAAGAATTATACACAGAACTTTCTTCCGCACGCATGAATGAATTCTTAAGTTATATCGCCAATGAAGAGATTTTCGTTGACCCTGCCAATCATGGAGGTGGGCTACACCAGGGGCGACAGAATAGCTTTTTGGATATGCATCTCGACTTCAACTATCACCCGCTGCATAAAGGCTGGTATCGAAATATGAACCTGCTATTGTATCTGAATAAAGATTGGAAGCCGGAATACAAGGGGCACTTAAAACTTGTTGATCTGCGCACGGGGGATGCTAAAGAACTTGAAGTACCTTTTAACAGGATGATCGTACAAAAAACATGCGCCTACACATTGCATGGCTATGATATGACGAATTTTCCTGAACACCAATACCGTACATCGGTAGCAACTTATGCATATTGCATTCATAAAACTTTGATAGAGAAGCCGAGAACAACAGATTGGGTGGTAAAGGATGGGGAGCTTGTAAAAAGAGCTATCGCCAAGATATATGGGCCTGCTGTTAAGATCAAAAATCTTTTGTTCGGCAGTGGAACGGCAAAAAATAAATAACAGATGAAGATCGGGATCATTGGCACGAGGGGTATACCTAATCGCTACGGCGGGTTTGAACAACTTGCCGAGAAACTTTCGTTAGGCTTATCGCAAAGAGGCCATGCCATTACCGTTTATAATTCGCACAAGCATCCTTACCAGGCAAAGAAATTTGTTGACGTTGACATTGTTCATTGTTTTGATGCAGAATATAGAATGGGAACTGCCGGGCAATTCATTTACGATCTCAACTGTGTAAGAGATGCGGCAAAAAGGAAATTCGACTTATTATTATTCCTGGGGTATACAAGCAGCTCGATCTGGGGAAGACTGTTTCCAAAGAATGCAGTTATCATCTCCAATATGGATGGGATGGAGTGGAAGAGGAGTAAGTATAGAAAGCCTACGAGACGATTTTTGAAATACGCTGAACAACTTGCCGTGAAATACAGTGATCAGCTGATCGCCGATTCCGTGGTCATTCGTTCTTATCTCCAAAAAAAATACCAGAAAGAAATTGAATTCATTTCTTATGGAGCCGAGATATTTACTGAGGAAAATGAAGCGCACCTGGCGGCATTTGATATCAGAAAGCAGAACTATTGCATGTTGATGGCAAGGATGGAACCGGAAAATAATATTGAGATGATCCTGGATGGATTTTGTGAAAGCAGTACGGATAGGAAATTCATTGTTGTGGGGAATACCGGTAATTCATTTGGAAAGAGAATGGTTGGAAAGTTCGCAACAGACAAACGCATTTTGTTTGTGGGCCCGTTGTATGATAGTGTGATATTACATTCGCTAAAGATATTTTCTAGCTTGTATTTTCATGGACATAGTACCGGAGGTACAAACCCGTCCCTATTAGAAGCAATGGCGAGCCGTGCTTTGATCGCGGCGCATGATAACGAATTCAACAGGGCGGTGTTACAGGATGATGCATTTTACTTTTCAAACAAAGCTGATGTTAAGGACCAGGTAGAATTATTAGGCGGACAAATGGTACCTGGTGAAAAGATCGCCAATAACTTACGCAAGGTAAAAGAGCAATACAACTGGCCGAAGATCATTGAACAATATGAGCAACTAATGACCAAATGTTATAACCAGGCAAATCAATGAGGAAAATATTTTACATAGATGATTCTACTACAAATAAGATCAGCTACTGGCACCTGGTTTGCTTTTTAGCGACATTACCTTTTGACTTCTTTTACAGCGAAATTATCCTGATAAGTTTCGGAGTACACACTCTCATCCATTTAAAGAGAGGCTATTTTAAAAACATTCTTAATAAAGAAGTACTGGTGCTTGTTTCGATATACTTGTTGGGTGTAGTGGCGCTGCTTTACAGTCCTGATAAGCCAGAAGGAATAAATATCATGACGAGGCAATTGGCGATCCTGATCTTTCCGTTGGTTTTTTGGTTAAATGGTCTCGACCTCGACAAATACAAGTTGGCCTTTTTTCAATGGTTCGGCTTTACATGTGTGGGCACGATACTTTACCTGTATATCGATGCACTCATCACCATCCAATATTTTCATTTGCCAATGTCAACTTTGTTTACGCTGGCCTTCATGAATCACAATTTCTCATTCCCGATAGAAATGCACGCCACTTATCTCTCGATCTATGTAGCATTTTCCATCATTGTTTTTTCGAGCTTGTTAGCTGCTGGTCAACCTGGTCGCGTAAAGTTGGTATATATCGCCTCCATAGTGCTGCTTTCTGCGGGTTTGCTGCAACTCTCTTCCCGGGCTGTCTTCATAGCCTTGTTAGTGGTGATCGTCTTCATATTTCCATTCCTTTTGTTTAAGGGGCGGAAACGAATTTGGTTTATTGTTGTCGCGGTTGCCCTCTCGTGCCTGCTTTTGTTTGCGATAAATAATATCGACTCATTCAAGACGCGATACCTTAGTGAATTGAAAAAGGACCTTACACAAAAACCCACGCTCATTGAGGTGTCGGAGCCGAGGGTGGCAAGATGGGAGGTGATCATAGAAATGGTGAAGCATTCGCCCATAGTGGGCTATGGAACTGGTGCGGAAAAAGAGATGCTTCAGCAAAAATATTTTGAGAAGAAACTATACACTTCATATATTCAACAATTTAATACGCATAGTGAATACCTCAGCTTTTTATTAAAAACGGGTATCATTGGCCTCGCTCTTTTTATCTATGTACTTTATTTCGGATTTGCCAGTGCATGGAGAACGAGGGATGTTTATTTTTTTGGATTCATGATATTGATAAGTATTGTTTCGGTCTCAGAGAATGTGCTCGATCTTAACAAAGGCATATTCTTTTATAGCTTTTTCTTTTCTTTGTTTGTGCTAAAAGACAAGCTTCGAAAGCGGGAAAGCAGGGCAGAAACAGGCAACCACGGGTAATTTAATTTCGTTTTAATAAAACAGCAAACAACGTAAAAATCATAAGAATGCGGCCCCTTTCAGTAGTCATAATAACATATAATGAGGAGAAGAATATCGGCCGTTGCCTGCGTTCGGTAAGCGCTGTGGCGGACGAGATCATCGTTGTAGATTCTTTTTCTGATGATGACACGGTAAATATTGCGCTTGCCGCAGGAGCCGTTGTAAAGCAGTCGAGATTTGATGGGTACATCAATCAAAAGAATAAGGCGATCAATATGGCCGCCAATGACCTGGTGCTATTACTTGACGCAGATGAAGCACTGAGTGAAGAATTGAGTAATTCGATATTGCAAGCAAAAGAAGACACTTTGTTTAAAGCATACACCATGAATCGTTGCGGGATCTTTTGTGGCAAATTCATTAAACATGGACTATGGTATCCTGATAGGAAACTTCGCCTATTTGATAAACGTTTTGGCAAATGCGGAGGCTTGAATCCGCATGACAGGATCATACTCGATTCTGAATTTCCGACGAAACGATTGCGGGGCGATCTCTTGCACTACACTTATGATTCGATAGAAGAATATCTTGTAAGAAATGATGCTGTAAGCACCATCGCAGCCCAATCCCTTTTTGAAGCAGGAATTAGAAAACCATGGACTAAGATCATCTTTAGTCCGCTTTGGGCTTTTTTGAACGGCTATGTTTTGCGATTGGGTTTCCTGGAAGGTTATCATGGGCTTGTTATTGCAATACATACCGCCAACCAAAGCTTTTGCAAATATCAAAAGCTGAGGCGCATGTATAGGGAAGAGTTTAAGAAAATTATTTGGGAATGACCTAATAAAAATTCATTGACCGACACGAGGCAACACATATTACAAACGCTGGCTTATTTTGATATCTTTCAATATCCGCTCACGGAGGAAGAGATCCTGCGCTTTCATGGACAAAACTCCAGGCCGGCAGTCATTGGCGAAGCGTTGCGCTCCCTCATAGATGCTAAAGTCGTTTTCCAGCTCGATCAGTTCTATTCTCTACACGATGATCACACACTTGCTTCCCGGAGAAGGCTTGGCAACGAAATGGCGGCGGAACAAATGAAGATTGCGTATCGTGCCGCAAAGACACTTTCCCGCTTTCCTTATGTTAAAGGCCTTGCTATCTCTGGTTCTTTATCGAAGAACTACAGCACCAAGAAAACCGATATCGATTTTTTTATCATTACTACCGCCAACCGGTTGTGGATAGCGCGGACGCTAATGCATTTGTATAAAAAATTCACTTTTATTATTGGCCGGCAGCATTGGTTCTGCATGAACTACTATATTGACGAGGCAGAACTTGAGATCGAAGAAAAAAATGTTTATACGGCCATTGAGATCGTCACGCTGCTGCCGATGTGGGGTGGGGCATGTCTTGGTAATTTTATGCTTGCAAATGCATGGACAAAAAAATATTTACCCATTTATAGGAAGATAGATGGCGAAACACCTGAGCCGAAAAAAGGGCCCTTGGCCGGGCTGATCGAAAAAATATTTGACGGTAAAATGGGAGAGTGGCTCGACAACAAGTTGATGCGGATCACCGATAAACGTTGGCAAAAAAAAGTGCAGCGAAACAAAAAGAACGATAAGGGCTTTAGCATTGGCATGATGGTGAGCAAACATTTTTCCAAACCCAACCCGCTTTTTTTCCAGGATAAAGTTCTTGAGATGTACGCTGATAAGGTAAATAAGTTGCCGGAGTTTGGGGGTGGGGAGTGGCAGGTAGCGAGCGGGAAGGAGGCAGTTTACCCCACTGGCCACTAGCCAATCACCACTTACCTTCTTCAAACCCTCGCCATCCACATCAAACTTCTCGCTTTCAAAGCCCTCAGTTTTGTTACAATACTCTTCAACCCTTTTTTATTTTGCATTTCGCTGTTGATCCAGCTAATGGCGTGATTGTAGTAACTCCTTTTGTACCTGCGCTTGAAATCAATATCTCTGTCGGTACTGCTTTCCCATGGCAGATCTTCAACAAAAATATTTTCCACCTCGCTGTATAGTGGAGTTCCCTTAATAGGATAGGCTACTGTGATGGTATATTGATCAGGATCCGAATATTTCAGGTGATGCAGGGTTTCTTTGATATCGCTTTCATCTTCCCCGGGATAGCCGAGCATGATGAATGTGCCTGCTTCCATTCCATATGCTTTTACCAATTGGATGGTTCGACGAACCTGGTCCACTTTCACTCTTCTATCCATTGCATCAATGATCTTTTGTGAGCCACTTTCTGCTCCTATCCACACGCGAAAGCACCCGCTTTCTCTAAGCAACGACAATGCTTCTTCATCCACCCGATCGGAACGGGTGATGATCTCGTACTGCACTTCGATCGCTCTTGCCTTGATCTCTGCACTAAATTCACGCAACCATTTGTGATTGATCGTGAATACGTCATCCACAAACCAGATCATGTCGAAGCTGTAATTCTCCTGCAGCCATTGTATCTCGTCGGTCACCAATTTAGCACTGCGCCGGCGATAGCTGCTGCCATACACGGCCCTGCTGCACCATTTGCAGGAATAAGGACAGCCACGCATGGTATTTACGTTCACCATACTGATGCCATGCTTTTGCTTCCACACATCAAAATATAGTTGAAGGTTGATCTTGCCGCGTGCAGGAAACGAAAGCCGGTTGATATCTTTTATGAGTATTCTTTCCGGGGTTACGACGAACTCGCCTCTGTCTTTAAATGCAATGCCACTGATCGCGTAGAGCCCGGCTTCATTCGAATCATTTTGCTGCCAATACTTCACCAGTTCAAGCATCGTGTCTTCTCCTTCGCCGAATACGATCGCATCAGCCCCATATTCTAAAAATTTTTCTTTGTGATTGCGAACTTCCGGGCCACCTAAAACAATTTTTGTTGATAATGCACCTTCCGCTTTTATGAAGTTGATGATCTTCAACACATTTAGTTTTGTCATCAGGTTGGTGTAGATGCCGATCACGTCCGGCCTTTGCTCCAGGATATGTGCTTTCAGTTTTTCCAATTCGCTAAACGTAGAATCAAACACTGTGTTCTTAAATCCATTTTCTTCCAGGTAAGCAGCAATGTACAAGATCCCCAATGGGGGATAGGGCCTCATGATCAACCTTTCCTTCGGGTCTTCGGCTAAGAAATATCCATGTGTGAACAGAATATTCATTCGTTGGTTCCTGTTTTTCTAAAAATAGCACAATAATGATCAGCAAAGGAAGACAATGACGATGATCCGAACTTATCTTCCTTTTTTTCCAACCGCTCCAGTTTTATTTCATCGCCTGTAAAACGTTCTTCCAGGTACGAGGGTGGAATGAATAAACCAATAGGTTGTTTTTGTAAAAGCATGAATACCGGGCCGAATAATGCTTTCAATTCGGCAGGCGAATAGTAATAAACCCGCATACTATTGCCATTGACGAAAAAATTTGTGTTTTGTTTAAATCTGCGAAAAGCTGTCTTTAGTTTACCTCTTATCCCAAAATGTACTATTTCCCGGACACAGCATCGTCCCATTACCACGACGAAGAGTTTTCCATCTGATCGTAACATAGATCCAAGTTCATCACCGAGTTTTACAAGTGCATTCTTATCAATACAATTCAGCCCGCCAAAATTGGAAAACACCAGGTCAAACTTTTGTCCCCTGAAACTATTTTTCAATTGATCAAATGCACAGGCGTAAAATTGAACACCCTTGGTAATGCCGGCCTTTGCTTTGGCCTTTGTGATCATCGCCTCGGAGGCATCGGTAGCGATAACGTTGTGGCCAAGCGATGCAAGGCGTAAAGCATCCTCTCCGGTACCACAATTGATCTCCAGTATATTCAACGGGCGATCGATATCAGTCAGCAGGGGCAGCAGGAATTTCCACACCCGTTTGCGCTGCGCTTGTCCTATCAATGACCTGGTAAAATCATGATCGTAGGTTTCGGCGAGTTTATCAAATGGAGATGCTGCAAGCATGCTTAGTTTGCCCGAAAGGCTTTTAGTTGTTGTTTATAAAAGAATGCTGCCGGCATATAAAATACTACGGAGGCTGCTTTTTTCAACCTGGTGAACGACATGTTACCGGGATGCAGGAAAATATTCTTTATGGTTGCCAATGCCTTGTGCTTACGGTAATTCACGTGAACATAGCGATGAAGACGCTTGTAGAATGCAGGCTGGTAGGTGTTACGGAACATTAGAGCAAGCTCATCAGAATCCGTCCAGTTACTTTTTTCTTTCAATTCATTTTTCACCCTTTCAAAAAAAGCAGTACCGGGTAGAGGATACGAAACTGAGATCCCGATCTCGTGCGGCAATAGTTCATTGATCATTCGTATCGTCTTTTCAATGTCATCTTTCGTCTCACCGGGATAACCAAATTGTATGAAGAAAGATGGGCTGATGCTATTCTTTTTTAATAGCTCGGTGGCTGCATATATTTGCTGTACAGTTGTTCCCTTGTCCATTGCATCAAGTATCTTCTGCGATCCGCTTTCGGCTCCCATCCAGATATTAGCGCAACCAGCTCTTGCGAGATCCCTAACATTATTTTCTTGTAACAACAGATCAACCCTTCCCTGCATCTTGAAACTGAATTGCAGTTTTTCTTTTTCGATCAAATTTGCAAATTCATTCACCCATCCAGGCTTCAATCCAAAAATGTCATCACAGAACCAGATATGATCGAAATCGAATTTTGCCTTCAGCATTTGTAGTTCACTCACCACATTTTGTGGGCTCCTTGAATTATACCGGTTGCCATAGATCGGCTTGGCGCACCAGTTGCATTTGAACGGACAACCCCTTGTGGTAGCCATGTTCATCGAAAAATAACCAGCGTGTTTCAGCCACATTTTCCGATAGGGCTCCATGTCGATGATATCCCAGGCAGGGAAAGGAAGCGCATCAAGATCCTTCATCACAGTTCTGCGCTGCGTTTTTACCACAGCGTTGTTATGCTTGAAAGCTAATCCTTCGATGGAAAAAAGATCGGCTTCATTCTTATCAACAGCAGTTACCAATTCGAGCAATGTCATCTCTGCTTCGCCTAATAAAATAAAATCCGCGCCTTCTTCAAGATACATTTCAAAACGGTCAGTTGAATCTGATCCGGAAACGATCACGGTGCAACCATTGGCTTTTGCAATGCGTATCATTTTGAATGCGGCTTCACGCATGTTGGTGAGGCACATCTTGGTTAGATAATTGAAGCCATCGTCGTAGATCACAAAATATTTTGGCTGTGTTTTTTCGATGTGGGTTGTCACGGCTTCTGCATCCTGTGCAAACATCGTGTCATAAAGCGATACCTCGTATCCATTCTCCCGCATCAACGCCGCCGCATACAAGGTACCCAGTGGTGCATAAGGCTGGCCAGTTGCCCATTGTTTGGGGTCAAAACGTAAGAAATAGGAGTGAGTAAAAAATATCTTGTTCATATTTTAGCTGAGCGGGGTTCTAGGCCCCAAATTCAAATAACACACGCACTTCAGGCAAGTTTCATTCTTAGCCATGTCCAATTGTTTCCTGAATTGAATGGCGCTTTCACTATTGATGATCTTATCCAATGAATCGGTCTTTATATTCCCATAGGGTTCATGAAAAAAGCAAGGGCGAACTGTTCCATCGGCTTCCACCACAGTCGACACCCAAGGCGCATTGCATTTCTTCCAGGGGAATTCGTTCAAACCATAAAATGCAGCGTAATAGAAATATATCTTCTCTAATTTTTTCGGAGATTCTACAATGAATCCATTTTTGAGATCGTCATCGAAGCGTATTAGGATATCATCTACGATCAATCTTAACTTCGGCAGCTCATCCTCGTGCAACAATATTTCATCCCGGCGTTCGGGATCCCAAATTGTTTCCCGGTTGAAAGCCTGGCTACTTACATCTGCAGGCAGAAAGCTGATCTTATCCAAACCGATCTTTTTTGCGCTTTCAATGATCGAAGGCCAGTTTTCGAAGTTGAGCCGATGAATAACGGTTCGTGCAGAAACCCTATAGAACGGATCGATCGCTTTTACTGCCGCAATTCCTTCAGCAAGCTTGTTAAAGGCATTCGGAATGTTCCGGATCCTGTCGTGCGTGGCTTCATCTCCATCCAGCGACACGATAATGTCATCCACCCATTTCACCAACGGCGCTGCATGTTTTTTCATCGTGAGTCCTGTGCTCAGCAAGCTGATCTTTATGTTTTCCCGCTTCAGTATTTCACAGAACCTGAAAAAATTCTCATGCAATAATGCTTCCCCGCCGGAGAACACAACCTGTTGGGTGTCCAGCTTCTTCAATGAAGTCGTCAATGCATTCACGTCCGCTTCTGTCAACTGTTTGAGTTGCTGGTTGCCCTTCCATATATCGCACATCGCACAGCGACAATTGCAGGCGCTATGCGGCATCAGCAGTACGATCGGCAATGCGCTGATGCGATCGGTTTGAAGTGAACGATAACGTTTGAAAGTATGATATAATGAATTGACGGGCATTAATGATAGTGATTTTTTATCACAATATGACAAAACGGATCGCGTTTTGCAAATAGTTTGTTGTTCCATGCACCCGGGTCGTATATGATCTTATATTGAAAAGACTCCAACTCGGCAATATGATGAATATAGTGATCACCCATAGCTTCTTTTTTGTCCAAAATATTTTCTCCTTTATACACGGGGGAATCAAGAATGTGAATTTGGCCCAATAACGTCAGGTGGTTCATTGCAGTTTTGATCACGGACCTAAGTGACGAAAAATATTGGATAGATGCCGCAAACACTATGATGTCGAATTGCTTATCGGGTAATAGTCCGTTTGAAATATCGGTTGCAACAAAATCAAGATTATTCAATTCCGCAAACACACGTTTGGCCTGGCGCAGTTCCCGCAGGTTGATATCTATTCCGGTTACTTCGCCTGATGTAATATTGGCGAGTCTTGCTGCCAGCCATCCATTGCCGCAACCGACTTCCAGAATATTTACCGACGATCCTACCTGCTGCACTTGTTTTAAAAGTCGCCGCGTAGAATGTTCGCGGGCCTTCCATTCGTCATAGTAATGATGATCGTTGCTGAT
>Ga0193753_10001609_pt1 | contig 19106 bp, 12 predicted proteins | sample H1c2metaG_FD_144925 | JGI IMG/M metagenome (GOLD analysis project Ga0193753, IMG submission 144925) | Soil microbial communities from a riparian zone of the East river system, Colorado, United States - H1c2 | ecosystem: Environmental > Terrestrial > Soil > Riparian zone | place: USA: East...
CCATGTTCTTGCGTCTTCGCCGCGAACATACCTGTCTCGGACACGAACCCAGGCACGACGACCGAAGTGCTGACACCAGTCCCGCGCAGCTCGGCACGCAAGCTGTGCGTGAACAGAATCAGCCCGCCTTTTGCGGTCGAGTAGGGCACGTTGAATGGCGTCGCGCTCTTTCCCGCGAGCGACGCAATGTTCACGATGTGACCCGTCTTCCGCTCGAGCAGCTGCGGAAGCAGCTCACGCGTGAGCAACACCGGCGCGACCAAGTCGACGTTGAGCATCTCGTCGATGGCGCTCAGCGAAAAGTCTGCAAACGCCAGGTTCGTTTCGAGTGCAGCGTTGTTCACGAGAATGTCGATGCCGCCGAGCTCCGCCGCCGCGCGCTGCAAGAGTGCAGTCCGATCGGCCGCCACTGCGACGTCCGTTCGGATCGCAACCGCACGCACGCCGCTCGCGGACAACTCCCGCGCCAGCTCTTCCACCGGTGCGAGTGTGCGCGCAGCCAGCGCCAGATTGACGCCCTCAGCTGCGAGCGCCCGCGCGATGTACACCCCGAGGCCGCGAGAAGCGCCGGTCAAGATCGCGTTGCGTCCTCGAAGTTCTTCCATTCGGCTCAGATACTTGCGCGCTCAGACCCCGTCAAGAGCCACTCCCGGCCCCGACTTTGCGCCCGACCCGGCAATGCGCGCGTTTACGGCTTGTCTGCAGTCACGAGGACGTAATCCGTGATGCCCAGCTTGTTCCACTCTTTGAGGCCCTTCGTGACCTCCTCGGGGCTCAGCGAAACGCGCGCTTCGTCCAGCGAGACTCCGCTCCGCCGCAGCTTCGAGTAGGTCAGCGTCGCCGGGTACACGTCCTCGCAAATCGAACGGACTTTGATGTTCGTGAAGCCAATCGCTGCCAGCTTTCGCGCGTACTCGTCCCGGTCGTAGAAGTTCTCGACCGGCGAAGCCCAACGCCGCAGCACGAGCTTGGTGAAGAACGTGAGTGGTTGGCCCGGCTGCGGAACGCCATCACACAAGCCGAGCCTTCCACCCGGCTTCAGCACGCGAAACGCTTCCGTGAAGAACTGCTCGCGCGTCTGGAAGTGATGCGCGCACTCGAGCGCGCTCACCTTCGTGAACGTGTTCGTGTCGAACTGCATCTCCGTTGCCGAACCGACGAGCAGCTCGAGCCGGTCGCTGAGATTGCGCTCAGCCGCACGCTCGCGCGCGTGCTCGACTTGCATCGGCGTGATGTTCACCCCGGTGATGTGCGAGACGCCGTACTCGGCCAGCCACAAGAAATCCTGTTCGGCAAACCCGAAGCCGACATCGAGCAGTTTGTCCTCTGCTCGCAGCTGCAACGCATCGCCGAGCAAGCGCGCCATCGCGCTGGCTGCTTCGGGATACGTGTGCGCGTTTTTCCAATAGCCGAGGTTGAGCCACAACGGCTTGCGAGGGTTTCGAAAGCCGTCGGTCGCGCCCTCGACCACGTCGTCGCCGAGATACTTGTAGTAGTCGGCAGGGTCCGAACGAATCAGTAGCCTCGGCATCGAGGCGATCATGTTCAAGAAGCTCATGGTCGAGTCCCTCGTTACGGTCGCGCGTGCTCAGGCGGCGGGCGCAAGTGCACGAAAGCACTCTCCCGCACGCCACGCAACGCGCTGCGGCTCAATAGTGGCGTTCGATTACGTACCAACCGAAGGCACGCAACATCATCTTGGAGATCGAGTCATCGACCACCGGCTCGATGCGCCCCCAGCCGTTTTCGACCAGCGAACGCGCTTGCTGCGAGCACGCCTCGATCGCACCGACCTCTTCGAGCGTGTCGATGAACTTGCGGACGACCTCGGGATCTTGTGGCTTGGACTTCAGCGTCTCCCACAAGTACTTCCGCCCGCTCGTGTTCAGCCGGGCCATGCCCACTGCCATCGGCAACGTGATCTTGCCCTGCATCACGTCTTCGCCGTTCGACTTCCAGTCGCCCTTGAAGCCGCGCAGGTTGAGCACGTCATCGACGATTTGGAACGCGAGACCGACGTCTTCGAAGAAGCGGCCGAGACATTCGACCTGTTCGGGTGTGCCGCCGCCGGCAACCGCACCGATGCGCGCGAGGCAACCTGCCGGCGCAGCGGTCTTCAACATGTGAACACCGAGCACGCGCTTTTCGAGCAGCGCGGCCACTTCGGCGCTGTCTACCGCGCGCTGCATCAACGGATGGAACCCGTCGAGGTCGAGCGCCTGACCTGCATGCGCCGCACGCAAACCATCGAAGTAGATCGCGTACATCGTGCAGAGCTGATGCTCCGACAGCCGAGCGTTTCGCAACAGCGGCGCGCCGATGAAGAACGCAGCCGTGCCCGAGTTGATCGCCTGCGCTTCACCGTAGATCATGTGCGCGGCCGGACCGCCGCGGCGCACCGTCGACTTGTCTTCGACGTCATCCACGATCAACGAACCGGTCTGCATCAGCTCCGGCACCGAGATGTACTCGGAGAACTGGCGCGAATCGCCACCGACGACATCGACGCACGTGTTCATCGCGTACGAACGCCAGCCCTTGCCACCGCGATCCACGATTTCGCGGATCGGATGCAAGTGCGCGCGCGCGTACTGCTCGATGTCGACGCCTTCCATGTAGTGGTCTTTGCCCGGACCCGCGATCAGGAAGCTCGCCTGCTTGAACGTCGGCGCCTTCGGAATGACCTCGGAAACCGACTTGCGGACGAGCTTGCCGACTTGCTCGAAGAACCCGTCGAGGTCCTCCGTCAAACCGAGACCACTGCGCTCGACGAAACCAATACCCTTGATCGGCTTACCCTTGTGCGTGCCTTCGACCTCGACGCGACCCTCGTAGAACGAGCTCTTCGCGATCAACGTCATCACTTCTTGATCTTTGAACGCTGCGCGAACGTCGAGATCGATTCCCGCCGAAGGAATCTGTAGCTTCCAGCGGATCGGATACTCGACGAACGTTTGCGAGCTCTGCCACCACTCGAGCGGCTCGAAGGTTGCGCCTTCCCAGCGCTCTATCTCGCCCTTCGGACCGATGGTCAGCGCGTGTTCGCCGGCGCTCTCGCCGCTCACCACGTACTGCTCGGGATAGAATGTCAGGTCGGTGCCGTCCTCGAGCTGGGCCGAGATCCAGTTCCAACCGATCTGCCTCGCATCCCACCGCGCGCGACGCTCTTGCTGCAGCGCCGTGCGCTCGGCTGCCGGCATACGCGCTTCGGCCTCGAGGTTTGCGTCGTCGACGACGCCCACGCCGAACTCGTGGTCGTACCAGCCTTGGCCCTGGGCGATCTCGAAGCCGCTGCCGTTGTAGGTGACCGTCCCGCGCACGTCCATGCGAGGGATGAAGTAGTAAAACATCGACTCGTCTTCGGAGCCGCGCACCACGCCGTTGTGTCCGTGCCGAATCGGCGGCTTCCTCGGAGTCAGCTCGATCGACAGGCCGACTGAACGCCGCTTGTCGAACAGCTTGAGCGCGTAGGTGCCGTTCCGATTCTTGATGAACGTGTCACCGGCATAGTCGAGCTCGAGCGCCTGCAGATTGACGTGCGCATGGCGCTCCATCACGACGTCAGGCTTCGGGACGACACCCTTTTCGAGAATGCCTTGCAGCGCGCGATTCAACCGGTCGTCGCGAACGCCCATGCCGGCCTTGAGGCGGCGCAGACCTTCTTGTGACGCACTCGGATCAACACGCGACAGAAACTGCGTGTGTTCACCGTCGACATCGTGAATCGCCCACGCCACCGAGTGCGCATAGCGGGGCTCGCGCGTGGTCGGGTGGTAGCCCTGGACTTTGCGGAAGAATGCCGCGAAATACGAGAAGCGCCGGCCGCCCTCTGCGACGCAGTGCCCGTTTGTGTACCACCATTCGGTAGTGGAAGAGCCGTGGGGCAAATCGTGTACTGCCAAATCGACGGGCCCATCTTCGGGCCAGTCGGCGGGTTGTTTCTTCACGTCGCCTGCCTCATATGCGCTTCCCAACGGACCTTGCTACCAGCCAGTGTCGAATCGTGTCAACGGGCGTGTGATCTGCACTCCGGAGTGCGCAAAGCGGAGCCGCAACACTCGAGTTTAGTGCGTAGACACGCGGAAAGCCCGGTGTCTGCGGGTGATCGCGCGCGGAGTCGACGCAGCCATCAGCGTCGGTGTGCGTGCGTGCCTGCATAGTCGTGTGCGCACGCGCGTAGGCACACGCTGCGCTCGGCGCTTATCCCGTCGTAATTTGAACGGTCTCGCCGACTGCTGGCAGCTTGAAGTCGCGAACTTGGCCGGAATCCCAGACGCGCCAGACGAATCGCGAGCTTTCGAGCGGTTCACTGAACACGAAGTCGCACACGGTCGGCCGACCATCCGGCGTCAGCTCGAGGACTTCGACGGTCATTTGGCTGAGTTGAACACGCTCGCCTTTGCGAAGCTTGATGCCCGGACTGCGCGCTTCCGAGCGCTGATCGAAGAGCCCGGTCGGCGAGCTGACCCGCAGCACGTTCGGAGCACGCCGCTCGAAGCTTGCAGCTGACGGCGTCGCCGCGAGCCAATAGAGCTTGTCCGGACGTGGCCGGTTCTCGAGCGAGCGCATCACGGGCAAGTAGCTGAGGAGTACGGAGTCGGGCGCCGCCGCGACGATCAGCGTCTTGTCGCGCAGATCCGGAGTGGCCGGTAACGCTTGGTCTGCGCTCGCTGCCCAGCGACCGACGAGCGACGGCGTCATCGCAGTGAGCGGCAGCAACAACGGATCGACGACGAGGTGCACGAACAAGAACGCGCTCGCGCAGAGCACGCGAAGCTTCGCCGCGCCGTGCGCCTTCGCGAGCTCGGGCACCGCCTGCAGCGCGTCGTGAACGGCGAACGCGATCGTGGGCATCAAACCGAGGCCGACCAACGTCAACAAGCGATCGTTCGGCACAGTCGCCGTCAGCGGCACGACGCTCAACAACGAGCCCACCGTCCAAAACCGCAACGTGCGCTCGCGACGCAGTGCCGGCAACGCGAACCAAACGAAGACGATGCACATTGCAGCGCCCCACGCGAGCTGGATCGGGCGGAAGCGCGCAGGCAGTAGGTCGTACAAGTCTGCGCCGACGCGCGACAACTGGCTCGACAGCAAGATCGCGAACCGCTCCGGCAAGACGCGCAGGAACTCGAGCGGCTCGTGAATCGGATCGACGTATGCGCCGAGTCCGTAACTTCCGTAGCCGAGCTTGCTGCGCGTCACCGCCCACACACCTGCGATCAGCACGTGGGGCAGAATCGAACCTAACCGATTGGATAGGGGTTTGCGTTCGTACGTCAGTGCGTACGCAGCTACATACCCGAACACGCCGACTGCAGATTCTCCAGACAGCAGACAGAGCGCAAAACAAATCCAGCCGGTAATTGCCGTCAGTAGTCCGGCACCTCGGCGGCGCCGGTGGTGACACAACAAAGCAGCGAGGCCGAAGACTGCGACGATCGCCGCATTGCGATTCGAGATCCACCCGACGGCAGATCCGTGCGCACTGTCGAGCGCGAACATCGCCGAAGCGACGCCGACGACCCAGCGATTCTCGATCAACTCGTCGTACGCCTTCATCGCGAGCGCGATGAGCAACGCGAACCACAGCAAGCTGTGGAAGTGACACCACACCGCAAGCTTTCCAAACATTTCATCGTCGATGAAATGAGTCCACGAGCTCACGGGACGCAGAAACGCCAACTTCGCATTCTCATATGTCCACCACGGCATCCCGTTGCCGTCGATCAAACGGTGGTTATGGGCGGGCCGCATCCACTGAAAGAGATCCCACGGCGCACTGCCGGCCCACTCGCCATCGCGCGGGCCATCCATCTGATAAAGGATGACGTAGTCGTCGAGCGAAAAACCTCCGAACAACGTCGGCACAACGAGAAGCACAGCGACCGCGATCAGCACACGGCGGAGCCAAGGATGCGCCAACCTCGCTAACCACGCGTGTAGCCAGCCTGCTTCGCGTGCCTTCGGAGCGGCCACGGGAAGCGGGGACAACGTGTCAAAAGTCGATGATCGAGAGTTGGAATGCACGCAACTTCACCGCGCTTCCTTGCTTAATGCGCGGTGCGTCGCGTTCCGTGTTCGCGGCGCGGATTGCCAACACTTCAGACCGAGTTGGTAGGACTTTGGTGGCTCAGTGAAATGAACCGCGGCGGCCAAGTGTTCTCGTGATCGGCGCAGGTGTACGAGCGCCCAGAAAGAGCTGCCTATGTCTCCAAAACCCCGAGAATCTCAACTAGCTAGGAAGACGTGGCCGATGGCGCTCGCTTTCGCAGGCTGGACCGCCTTGGCAGGGTTCGTCACCTATTCGTATGCCGGCGCAGCCCCTTCCACGACTACCCCAGTCGTCGCCGCAGCGTCACCCGTCAATTCAGAAGCGGTGAACCGTGCAACGCAGCTGTCGGATGCATTTGCCGACGTCGCGGAACGCGTTTCTCCGTCAGTCGTGACGATCAAGGTCGAAGCGAAGCAAGACATTCCCGACGTCTTCAAGTTCTTCGGCGGCGGCCGCGGCGGCGAAGGTCCGCAAGGCGGCGTGCAGCAAGGCTCGGGATCCGGCGTGATCTTTACGAGCGATGGTTCGATCCTGACGAACAATCACGTCGTCGAAAAAGCCACACGGATCGACGTGGTGTTACGTGATGGCCGCAGTTTCCGCGCGAAAGTTGCAGGGACCGATCCGGCCGTCGACCTCGCAGTCGTGAAGATCGATGCGAAGAACCTTCCCGCGGCGACGTTCGCCGACTCGAATCAAGCACGCGTCGGTGAGTGGGTGCTCGCGATCGGTGCTCCGTTCGGCCTCGACTACACGCTTACCGCAGGTGTGCTCAGCGCGAAGGGCCGCAGCATTCACGCGAACGAGATCGAGGATTATCTGCAGACGGACGCGAGCATCAACCCCGGCAACTCCGGTGGTCCACTCGTGAATCTGCAAGGCCAAGTGCTCGGCATCAACACCGTGATCATCGGTGGCTCCGGCATCGGCTTCGCGATTCCTTCGAGCATCGCGCGCTCCGTCGGCGAACAGCTTCAGACTAAAGGCAAGGTTAGTCGCGCTTGGATCGGTGTCGCCTTCCAGCCGCTCACTCAAGACCTAGCTAAGAGTCTCGGCATGTCCGACACGCACGGCGCGCTCGTCGCGAGCGTCGTCCCGAAGAGTCCCGCTGACAAAGCCGGCATCAAGCCGGGTGACGTCATCGAACAAGTCGACACTCAGAAGGTCGTCCAGAGCTCGGATCTCCTGCGCGCGGTGTTGTTGAAGCCGGTCGGTACGAAGGTCGCGATCAACGTCCTCCGCGATGGCAAGCCGCTCACGCTCCAGATGAACACCGCGGAGCGTCCGGGAGATCTGAAGGCTGAAGGCGCGCAAGACACCGGCAGTGGTGAATCCCCCGAGTCGCCCGCTGCACTCGGCTTGAATCTGCAGCCGCTCTCGCCGCAGATCGCGCAAGAGCTCTCGTACAAAGGCCCGGGCAAGGTCGTCGTGTCGGGCGTGAAGCCCGGTTCGCCGGCGGAGCGCGCAGGCTTGCAGCGCGGTGACGTGGTCGTGGAAGCGGATCGAAAAGCGGTCGACAAGCCCGCAGACGTCGCGGCTGCAGCGAAGGACGGCAAGGCACTCCTGCGCGTCGATCGCAAGACCGGTTCGTTCTACACGGTCGTGAGCAAAGAAGATGACTGACGATTGATCGGGAGGAGTCGGGGCGTCGCCCTCCAGTCCCTCGCCTCAGCTCACTGCCCGATCAATACCTCGAGCCCCGTCTGCTGCGCACTCACGCGGTAGGCGGGGCTTCTACCTTCTGCGAACCGCACGCTGAGCTCGGCGTAGCCGCCGCGGTTGAGAATCTTCGCCCGTGAGACCGCGCGATTCGACAGCGCGATCGGTGCTGCTTTGTCGATCGCACGCGTGTTCGGCAGGATCACGCTGAAGCCGCCTGGATCGCTCTTGCCCTGAATCAGCGTGATCGGGCTGGTCGTCCGCAGGACGTAGCGCTGCGCGTTCGGCACTTGCTTCGATCCGAAGACGAGCTTGTCGTCGCTCGCAACACGCGCGGCCTTCACCGCTGCCGCCGGCGCCTTCGCCGAACCTGTAGCCGTGAACGACGCCTTGGCGCCGGCCGGCCCACCGAGTTGGCCGCTCGCAGCGGCAGCGGCTTCGACCGGATTGGTCGCCTCGTTCGCGGCAGTTTCAGCCGGATGTGTGCCCTCGGCCGCGGGATCTTCGGCATCGACTTGAACGGATCGATGAAGATCGATCTGCTCGCCCCCGCTCTGCGGGAACGCGTACACGAGGAGGATGCCGCAACCGAGCATCAGGGCTGCGAGCAACACGAGCCGGCCACTGCCCCGCGGCAGCTTCCACGCGGCCGGAGCAGCCTGCGCGGGTGCACCGGCGCTGCGGCGAACACGCGGGCCGACGCCTCGCATCGTGCTTCGGCGCGCGAGCTGCCGGCGCACCACTGGAACGACGGAGTCGCTGACCCGCTTGAGCGCGCGGCCGCCGATGCCGAGCGCGTGCTGAATGCCGTCGACGAGTGCCGCGAAGATTCGCAGAAAACGCACGAGCGGCGACTTGCGCGCCGACTCCGTGACCGGACTCCAGCGCTCGCCCGCACCCGAGCTGTAGTGGTGCTCGGGGCTCTGAAGCTCGCCTGAACCCGTCGTTGGGCTCCATTGCTCGCCCGGCGTGGAGCCTGGGCTCGATACGTCGCCAGGCACGGAGCCACCGCTCCAAGCCGCGCCCAAGCTCAGCCCGACTTTCGGCGCGCCAGTGTCCGTCGTGCGCGGTGCACCTGCCGCTCCCAGCTGCATCGGAGCCGTCCGGCGAGGCTCGTCGCCGGCGAGCGTCTCGCTCTCGAGGACCGCGATCGCTTCATAGCCGGCGCCGTGCTCGTGATCGTGTTCCTCGTAGTCGTCCGCGTCGGCGAAGTCTTCTTCTTCTTCGCCCGCAAACGTCAGATCCATCTGCTTGCCGGTCTTCGAACCTGCGAGGCCTGTGCCGGCTGCCGGCATGTTCGCCGCCTGCCGCGCATCGAGCGGCGGCGTGAGCCGCGCATCGAGATCGGCACCTGGAGCCGTATCGCGCGGGGCGCTCGGATCGAACGGCGGCGTGCGGCGTTCGAACTCCAGCGTCGTGGCGGTGTCGCGCACGAGCATCGCTTCGAGCTTGCGGCGCTCGAACTCGGTCGTCGGTGCGTTTTCGCGCGCGAGATCGAGAGGTGCCGTGAGGCGAGCCGCAGGAGCCGCACTCGGATTCGTGTCGCGGACGCGCGCGTATTGCGCGTCCAGCTGGGCGGCGTGCCGCGCGTCGAACGCGAGCGTCTGCCGCGTCTCGGACGTGCCATCGGACATCGGCTGGGAGCCCGGCGCGAACGTTCGCGAGCCCGCTGCGGCTGTCGACTGCGAGCCGGGCGCCGCCGTCGGTGAGCCGTACGTTTGTGAGGAGCGCTCGGCTCCAGGCGGAAATGCGCTCGCTGAAGCGGGCGCGCCTGCCGGAAGCGAGCCCGGAGCGCTCGACTCCTCTTTACGCCGCAGCTCACTGTGGCGTCCGAATCGCTGTTCAGTCGGGACCGTATCGCGCTCGAAGTTCCGTGCCGCGCGCGCTGCCGCGAGCGGCGTGCCGAGCTCGGCCATTTCGAGCGCTGCGCGTTCTTCGGCTTCGAGCCGCGCGAGCGCCGCCGTTGCGGCTTCGGCCGAGAGCGGATCCGCATTGGGCGCGGGCGCGAGCATGCCACCTGAGCGCGTCGGAACGTGGGGCGCCGGGACGTCGTGTTTCGGGGCGAGCGCGCCGCCGGCGGACGTCGCGGTGCGGAAGCCGCCGTCAGCAGCAGCCGCCGTCGGCGGCAACACCTCGTGGATGCCGGATGGCGCGGCCAAGTCGGGCACAGTGTCGTCCGTCCTCGGCTTCGACAGAAACGCGGGCGCTTCGGTCCGCGGCAGCGTACCGGACTCGGGCTCGCCCCAGTCGTATTCGCCGTACTCGCCGTACTCCTCTTGTTCCTTGCTGAACCGAACCGTCAGCGCGAGTGTCGGCGTGCCGTTGTCCATTCGTAGATCCACCCGCAAGATGTTGCCGTGCCCGAGCGTCTTGTCCGCGTGCGCGACGACGCCGCGCCCGAGCGCGAGCACGTCGAGTGGCTGCTCGAACACGACGTCTCGGCCGAACGCCTTCGTCAGCTTCGCGGTGATCGGGCCTTCGTTTTCTTCGAATTCGAGCGTCGCCATGCGGGGTTGCGGCTGCATGACGATGCCGCCCGTCGCTACGCGCTCTGCGATCATCTCGGAGATCAGCGCTTGTGCTCTCGCGTCGATCTGGGTGAAGCGCAGGCCGAACTCCCCGCTTCGGTCGCCCGACGGCTTTGCCCACACGACCTCACCGCGGCCCGAGATGCGCGTGCCGCCCGGCAGCGTATCGAAGCGACAGTGAAGCTGCGCGCCGACTTCGGGCAGGCTCGTGGAGCGAAGGCTCAAGCCGCCCGCGCTCAAATCCACGGCGTCTGCTTCGAAGGCTGGCGTCCGGTCGTCGTGCGTGAGCTCGACTGGAATCGTGCACGGGATACGCGCGTGCTCGCGTGCTGGCTCGCCCTGGCGTCGCTCCGACGTGCTGATCATAAGTTTTCCCTCACTATCGACAGGTCTCAGACAAAGATCGCGACGTCCAGTTTTCGACATGCGCTTGCAATGAAAGGCAGCTCGGCGCGCATCGAACGGGCCAAAGGTAAACTAGTTCGACGAAACCTTGACCAGAATGACCTCTGGTCTCAGCTTTGACCCGACCATGGGTGTCCGTTTCGTGGTCCGCTCCTGCGAGGGCAAGAAGCCCCGCACCGAGATCGAATTTCCGTTCGAGCAAGCACGCATCGTGCTCGGCCGCGGTTCGTCCGCCGACGTGCGGATTCCTCATCGAACTGTCAGCGAATTTCACGCGACGGTGCAGCTTCGCGGCGACGCGTGGATGCTCGCCGACGCGAACTCGACGAACGGCACGAAGCTGAATGGCCAACCACTCGCGGAACGGCCAAAACGCCTGCGGGATTCTGACATTCTCGAGATCGGCGCGTACGTGCTGTCCTTTCATACCGGGGTCCTCGTGCCCGAGCCGGTCAGCGCGGAACGAACGGCCGAGCTCGCGCGGCGCCTGCTTCGCGATGCGTACGGCGCGCGCTCGCAAGCGATCCCTGCGCCTCGGTTTTGCGTGGTGAGTGGGCCGGAGACGGGCAGAGTGCTCGAGATCGCGCCCGCACCATCGCGGGCAGTGATCGGCCGCAAGGCGGGCTGTCAGCTCGTGCTGGCGGCGGAGGACATCGCGCCCGAGCACGCCGAAGTCGTTCACGATCAGGATGGCGTGTTGATTCGTGCGGTGGGTGACCAGTCATTTCGCGTCAGCGGGCACGTGCAGCGGATGCGGCGGCTGCGCGACGGCGATGAAGTGACGGTCGGCGAGACCCGGCTGCTGTTCGAAGAGCCGGCGCAGGTCGCGATCGAGGCGCTCAAGAACACGCCCGACTTGGCCTTCAAGGGCTCGCCACGCACTGAAACAGACACGGTCGTCGCAACGGCACCGGCGGCCGAGCCGAGTCCGGCGCTCGAGCCAGTGTCCGGGTTTCAGCCGCAAGTGGCTTCGGGTCGGTCGGACGCGGACATCTTGATCTACGCCTTGGCTGCGATCGTGCTCATCGCGAGTACGCTCGGGCTGCTCGTGCTCTTGCGCTCTTAGCTAGCGCAGCTGCGTCGGGATTTGGCTCTTGCAGAGCTCGAGCCAGCGCGAAACTCCCGCGCTCTGGTACTTGTGGGCGTGCAAGGCGAAGTAGAAGCTGCGACGAAAGTCTCGGTGCGGAACCGCGCACGCGTGCAACGTGCCGTGCCGAATCGCATCCGCCACTGCGATGCGCGACACGCAGCCGACGCCGAGCCCGGCTTCGACTGCGCTCTTGATCGCTTCGGTGTGTTGCAGCTCGAGCGCGATCGTCAGCTCGTGGACGAGCCCGTGCATCGAATGCTCGAACGATTGCCGCGTGCCGGACCCAGGTTCGCGCACGATCCACTGCGCCTCGCGTAGATCGTCATCCGAGAGCGTGCGCCGCTTTGCGAACGGATGCTCCGGCGAACAAAACACGACCAGCTCGTCTTCACACCAGCGTGTGACTTCGAGCTCCGGGTGGTGCAACTCGCCTTCGACGAGTCCGACGTCGATCTCGAAGTTCGTCACCTTGCGCGCGATCTCAGCGGTGTTTGCGATCTCGAGCGAGACGCGTGCGCCTGGATGCTCGCGCATGAACTGGGCCATCAGTGGAACCGTGACGTAGTTGCCGATCGTCAACGTCGCGCCCACGCGCAGGTGACCGACGTCGCTGTGCTGCTCGAACGCTTGCTCGAGGCCGGCGGCTTGTTCCTGCAGCGCTTCTGCGCGCGGCCGGAGCGCACGCCCGAGGCCGCTCAGCTGTAGGCGTTTGCCGATGCGGTCGAACAACCGGATGTCGAACTGCTGTTCGAGGTCGGCGAGCGCACTGCTCACGGCCGATTGCGACATCGCGAGCTCGGTCGCTGCGCGGCTAACGCTTTCGCTCCGAGCGACCGTTAGAAAGACCTGCAGCTGGCGGAGCGTGAAGCGCATATCGGTTTTCCCGAAGAAGCACTACGGAATATACCGTTTTACCGATGAGCTGTCCCACGCTACAACGTCCCTCATGAGCAACATGCATCAAGAGACCGTGCTCGACGTACGTCACTGGAATGACTCGCTTTTTAGCTTTAGAACCACCCGTGACAAGGGTCTCCGTTTCAAGAATGGTCACTTCTTGATGATCGGCCTCGAGATCGAAGGCCGGCCGATGATGCGTGCCTACAGTGTGGCCAGCGCGAACTACGAGGACCACCTCGAGTTCTACAGCATCAAGGTTCCGAACGGCCCGCTCACCTCGCGGCTCCAGCACCTCAAGCCCGGCGACGCGATCCTCGTGAATCGCCGCCCGACCGGTACGCTCGTCGTGAACAACGTGCGACCGGGCAAGCGCTTGTTCATGTTGAGCACTGGCACGGGGCTCGCGCCGTTCATGAGCATCATTCGCGACCCCGAGACGTACGACAAGTTCGAGCACGTGACGATCGCCCACGGCGTTCGCTATGCGAGCGAGCTCGGCTACTCGGACTACATTCAGAACGAGCTGCCGCAGCACGAGTTCATCGGCGAGCAGGTTCAGAAGCAGCTTCATTACTATCCGACCGTGACGCGCGAGCCGTTCCGCAACCAGGGCCGCATCACCGACTTGCTCGCGCAAGGCAAGCTCTGCCGCGACCTCGGCTTGAGCGATCTCGATCCGGAGCACGACCGCGTGATGATCTGCGGGAGCCCGAGCATGCTGACGGACTTGGTTACGCTGCTCGAGTCGCGCGGCTTCCGCGAAGGTTCGAGCCACGCGCCGGCGGAGTTCACGATCGAACGCGCGTTCGTAGAGCGTTGAGCCCGAGCCGTCGCTGCGCGTTCGACGAACTAACGCGCGCGGTCTGTACGCCGTAGCGCTGAACACGTCAGACGAAGCGCCGAAACACGCCACGTGTCGCAACTAACGCTGGATCATAACCAGACGCGCGCTTTCAGTCCCTAAGCGCGCGTCACTCCGACGCGTTACGACGCGCGAACCCCTGGCTGGTGATGCTTGACTCGGCATCACGCGGTTGGAATACGTGCTCGGGGTAATTCGAAAGAGGGACAGATCGATGAAGCGCAGCAGCGTGATTCTTGCGTTCGCGTTGGCGGGGCTGTTTGCCGCTTGCGGCGGCGACGACAAAGCCGGCACGAAGGACAACTCGCAATCCAAAGCGGGCAGTGGGGGAGGCGACAAGGACACGCTCTCGTGCGGAAGCGCGAAGTGTAAGTTGCCGGAAGGTGTGACCGGTACCCTCTGCTGCAAGGATCAGTTTGCAGGCGTGTGCGGCCTCATGGCGGGTGCAAACTGTCGCGAGATCCCGAAGACGGATGATCGCTGTCCGGCGCCGAAACTCAACGTGATGTTCCCGATGCCCGGAGGCACTGGCAGCGGTATGACCGTGTTCGGCTGCTGCACGAGCGGCAACGAGTGCGGCATCGATTTCGGCGCTGGTTGCCAACCGCGTTCGACAGCGTGTTCGGTGGTCGGGCCCGACCAGGTCGAGAACATCAAGCCGATGACGTGTGAAGGGGAAGAGCTTCCGCTTCCTGACGGCTGCGGCATGAACATGATCCGCATTCCGAACTTTGCAGGTCAGAGCGGCGGTAGCTGACCGACTACGTTGCGGGCTTTGGGCTGCGTTGCGAGTAGTACTCGGCAGCCCAAGCCGCGGCGTACATCGTCGCCGCGATCAGATACAGGAACTTCAAGCCGAACTGCATGCTCGAGTACTCGAGCGCGCCTCCGATCACTACACCGACCAAGTTTGCGCCGAACGCGGAAGCCGCGTCAGGTGCGCGTCGGAACGAGTCGGAGAAGATCAGCGACGCTGCGAACACCGGGGTGCCGATCACGGCCGCAGCCGCGAGCACGCGCAGGCCGAAGCTGAACGGCAACGCTGCGTCGAGTGGCACGAAGTAGAGCGCGATCAAGCTCACGAGAAGCGCGCCGTAGATGACTTGCTTCGGCAGATTCGGGCGGGCTTGGAGGACGCGATTGCCCAAGTAGATCACGATCAGGATCGCGCTGATGACGATCGCATTGACGAACCAGGTCGCTCCGAACAGCAGCGCAAACTGCGTGATCGCGCGCGTCTCGAGCAGCATGAAGCTCGCGCCGAGCAGCAGAAAGTGCATCAAGCCCGGGTTCGTGCGGTGCGCTCCGAGCGCGCGAATGCACAGCAAGGTCAGCACGATCACGAACGCGAGGACCTCGTAATACAGTGACGGGATGCGCTTCGACGCGAGGTACAAGTGCGGCCAGTCGTCCGTCGCGAGGTCGGTGGTCGCACGCACCGCCTGAAAGTGCGTCGATGGTCCCCAAACCAGCCCGTTTTTGCGTTCCCGCGCGGAGCGCAACGTGCCTTCGGGTGCGAACACGAAGGCGACGCTTCCGTACGGACTGTCTGAGGTCGTGATTAGCGCGGGCTCGCGACCGAACGCTTCAGTCAGCGACCAGTACAAACGCTCGCCCATCCACTTGCGGGTGCTGCTCAAGTGCACGACGAACATCGAGTCGGGGTTCATGTGCCGGCGCACGTCTTCGAACGCTTGAACGGTGTAGATGTAGCTCTCGAGGCGCAGTGTCGACAGGCCGGGCAGCTGCTTGTGCGAGTCGAGCGCGTTCATGACGATCAGGTCGAACTTATCGGTGCTGCGGCGCAGGTACGCGCGCGCGTCGTCGTTGATCGCTTCGACGCGAGGGTCGGCGTACGGACGCTGTGGATGCAGAATGTGACCGAAGTCGACGAGCACCGGATCGACTTCCACCGTGGTCACGTGTTTGGCGCCGGATTTCAGCGCGACCGTAGTGTCGTTCCCGGAACCACCGCCCAGCACGAGCACCCGCGATGGGGCCGGCCGAAGTTTGTACGGCAGCGTGTAGTACGGGATCCACGTGCCGATCTGGGTGCGGCTCAAGTCTTGATCGAAGTCGATCGCGTCTTGGATTCGCAGCTTGTCGACGTACACCGAATAGTGTGTGGGCTTGGCCGAGCCCGGCACGAAGAACGATGCGAGGTGAATCTTGTAGTACGGCGAGTAGTAGCCGCTCGACACCGACGCCGACAGTCCGACGATCGCGACCAACCAGAGGCTGCGGAACTTCAGGCTGAAGCCTGCAGCCCACAGCAGCGCGCCCAGGGCGGTGCTCGCGATCAGGAACCAAGCCCAGGGTGGAAAGCGCCCCCATGACACCATCGCGAACGTGAGCACGCCCGCGATGCTGCCGAGCAGATCGTAGCCGTAGGCTTGCAAGCGATCTTCGACCGCTTCGAGGCGCTGGCCGAGCTCACAGCCGAGCGGGACGAACACTGCGAAACAGGCGCAGAACACGAGCGTCACGACGACGCCCGAAGGTAGCTCGAGAAGGATGTTCTGGCCGGATTGGGTCCACGTGACGAGGTCGGGTATGTCGTCTTGCGCTGCCGCAGCCACGCGATCCAGCACGACTAGAACTCCGATGAACGTCCCGAGGATCGCTGGCGCATGTGCAAACAAGCGCGGCGCGCGTCGCGACCACAGCGCTCCGAAACCGAGGCCGAGAAAAGTGGCCAAGATGACGAAGTTGTTGAAGTACGCGATGACTTGAACGGTCGCGTTGATGAAGCGAATCAACGCCATCTCGAGGAACAAGCTGAGCGCGCTGATCGCGACGAGCCGCGCCGCCGGGCCGATATCTGCAGCTGTTGGCGGCTGGGGCTGCGGACTGCCCGGATCAGAAGTGCGTTCGGCTACTTCTGCCGCGTGGGAGTCGAGCATGTCTGGCGAAGATCGCACGCTGCCGCGAACAGCTGCAACTGGGCGCGTTTTTCCATGTGCGCCGTGTGCGTCCGAAACGCGGTAGGTGTGACAACGCTGCCGCTGACAGCTTCAGGTACGACGCAGCAAGCTCCAACCGCGCCGAAGCAAGAACAGCGCGAGCTCGCCGACGTCTCCCCAGGCACCGAGTGGTTGTTCGAGCTTCTTGAAGCGCGCACCTTCGGGCCGGATCTCGATCATGCCGACCGGCGAGACCATGAAGCCTCCGCCACCGCCGATGGCTGCGCCTCCACCCGCGCTACCCTCCTTCGATTTCTCGCCACCGCCGCTGCCCGTGCCCGCCGCGAATGCACCGATGACGCGCGCCACGGGAATCACGGTTACGCCGTCCCGAGTGATCGGGGCTCCGAAGATCGTATCGGCGTGCGAGTGCGCTCCAATGGTTTTCGCGAGCTGATCCACCACGTGCGCGAAACCCACAGTGGCGTCTTCTGCCTCACGGATCGCGGCCTCGGTTCCCTTGTCGCTCGATTTTGCTATTGCCATGCGCCGTCCGTTGCAAACCGTAGACCTGATCGGGCGCACGACACAGCCGGGATGTCAACGCTCGATTCAAGCCGGGCTGGTTCACCACAGCGTTTTCGCGAACAACGCCATGCTCTGCGTGGCCTGTGCGTGCGAGACCAGTCCGCCGTAGTTGAACCAGGCGATCACGCGTCCGGGATTGAACTCGCGCTCGATCTGCGCGAAACGCTCTCGGATTTGGGTGGGCGTTCCGACGACGCCCATCAACTGCTGAACCTTCTCGAAGTCGAGGCTGCGCAGGTGCTCGAGGAGCGGCAGGAGCTTCGCGAGCTCGGCGTCGGATGTGCTGTTCTTGATCGCGAGCTCCATCAATGACGCTGCGAGCTGCGCTGCGTGGGCTACGCTCGGTTCGAACTCGTCACGCACCTGTTGCAGAGTCGGTGCGACGTAGGTCGGCATGAGCAGCGTCACATCTTCGGGTGTGGCTTCTGCGTGACCTGCTTCGCGGCGCGCGTTTCGGTAGATCGCGAGCAACTCGCTGAGCTTCGGGAACGGATTAACGTGGGCTGCGAACATCGCGGAGTAGCCAGCTCGTCCGGCGAACGTCGCAGTGTCGGGGCTGTTGGCCGCGACGTGGATGCGCGGATGCGGCGTCTGGATCGGTCGGGGCACGAGTGCGAGGTGTTTGGCTTGCCAAAACTTGCCCTCGAACGAGAAGCGTTCCTGCATCCAGGCAGCGCGAATGAACTCGAGACCTTCGCTCAAACGCTCGCGGCTATCGGCGACTGGCATGCCGTAGCCAGCAAAGTGCGTCGGGTTCGAGCCGCGTCCGACGCCGAACTCGACGCGACCGTTGCTCAGTACGTCGAGCGTCGCGAGTTCTTCGGCGACGCGAAGCGGGTGCGTGAGCGGCAGTTGTACGATCGCAGTCCCGAGGCGCATGTGTTCGGTGCGCTCTGCGATCGCCGCTAGCAGCAGCGAAGGAGCCGAGAGCGACGACACCCGCTGGTTGAAGTGATGCTCGACCGGCCACGCGGATTCGAAGCCGAGCGATTCGCCGAGGACGCATTGTTCGATTGCGTCGCGATAAAGCTGCCGTGGCGTTTGCTCTCGTGTGCAGCTGAGCAGAAAGTGCAGACCGAATTTCATGACGCGAGCTCCGAGTAGTGGCGAGCGAGAGTTAGGGTCGGTTTCGGAAATCTGCATGTTTGCAGGCTCAGTTTAGCCAACCGGGCCGGTCCTTCAGCAAAGCCTGCGCCAGCCGTCGGGGGCGGCGGGTCGGGTGCGGGGTCTTTGCAAAAACCGCGGGATTGCAGGGGTTTAGGCGTCGGGTGCAAGACGGGCGGGATGCTCGTTGGGCTGAGAGAACGGGCACGTGCCAGGCACGTCGTCGAACGTCACGTAGGTCTTCGCTCGCAGAAAACGTTAGGACTTCGAGGTTACATCGAGCTGACACACGCCTGGTTCAGGCTGAAACTGCCGCGAGTTGGGCCCATTGCCGGAGCGTCACCATGTCGGATCCGAAGACGGTTGGAAGTGTCACGTACCGCACCACCGACGACGGTTACTTCGAAAAGCGCGGGTTGCGTCGACACGCGAGGATTTGGTCGTTGTGGGCGCTCGGCGTCGGTGCGGTCATCTCGGGGCAGTTCTCGGGTTGGAATCTCGGACTCGCCTCGGCGGGTTGGGGTGGGTTGTTCGTCGCGGCGATCATCATCTCGGTGATGTATTTGGCGCTGTGTTACTCGCTCGCCGAGATGTCGCCGGCGCTGCCGCACACCGGTGGCGCGTATTCGTTCGCGCGCACGACGATGGGGCCGTGGGGTGGTTTCGTCACGGGGCTCGCCGAGAGCATCGAGTACATCATGACTCCCGCGGTCATCGTGTTCTTCATCGGGTCGTACCTCACCGGCATCTTCGAGACGTCGCCGGCGTTGCAGCCCGTCTGGTGGGTCTTGAGTTACGTCGTGTTTGCAGCGCTCAACTACTGGGGCGTCGAGCTGTCGTTCAAGGTTTCCGTGGTCGTGACGATCTCGGCGCTGCTCGTGCTCGCGTTCTTCGTCGTGAGCGCACTGCCGCACGTCGACTTTTCGCGTTGGGCGTTGAACGTCGGCGTCGGTCCGGATGGTAAAGCGATCGAGTTGCCGAACGGTGGCGGTCCGTTCTTGCCGTTCGGCAA
>Ga0193753_10001610_pt1 | contig 19105 bp, 20 predicted proteins | sample H1c2metaG_FD_144925 | JGI IMG/M metagenome (GOLD analysis project Ga0193753, IMG submission 144925) | Soil microbial communities from a riparian zone of the East river system, Colorado, United States - H1c2 | ecosystem: Environmental > Terrestrial > Soil > Riparian zone | place: USA: East...
GTAAAGCAGGAGTTGGGGGAATATTCCGAGGAGAATGATGATGAAGGCAACCACCGCCAGCGCCCATTTGAAAGCTGGGGAAACGGTGACCGTGGCATTTCCATCCCTGAAATACATGGCCTGGACGACCCGGAAATAATAATAGACGCTCACCACCGCCATCAACACGGCGAAGATGACGAGCCAGAGCATGTTCCCTCCCGCCATCGCCGCCCGGAGCATGTAGAATTTTGCAATGAAGCCCGCCGTCAGGGGAATACCAGACAGGGAAAGAAGGAATATAGTGAGTACCGCCGCTATCAATGGTTGCTGGCGGGCAAGCCCGTTGAAGCCCTCGAAGCTTTGGTCGTTCAGTTTGGTGAGCACGGCGAAGATCCCGATGGTGGCGAGACTATAGGCGGCCGCGTAGAGCAGTATCCCTTCCTTGCCTTCCGTATTCATGGCATACAGGGCCAGCAACATGAAACCGGCCTGGGCGATGCTCGAGTACGCCAGCATGCGCTTCACGCTTTGCTGGAATACGGCGGTGATGTTCCCGATGAATAGCGTTGCCGCCGCTATCAGCGCTACCCAGATCTGCCACTTGCCCTGCAGTCCGCCGAAGGTCTCATCGAAGAGACGGATGAACCCGATGAATGCCGCCGCCTTCACAATGGTTGCCATGAAGGAGGTGAAGACCGTTGGCGCGCCATCATACACATCTGGCGTCCAGAAATGAAATGGTACGGCAGAGACCTTGAAGGACATAGAGAAAAGCAGGAGCAGCATGCCGGCGACGGGCAACACAGCCGGATGGCCGGTGCCGAGTTTCAGCAGGCTGGTATCGAATGTTCCGGTGGCACCATAGATCAGTGCGATCCCCATCAGCATCAGTCCGGTGGAGAAGGCGCCCATGAGGAAGTATTTCAGCGATGCCTCGTTGCTCTTCAGGTTCTTCTTATCGCTACCGGTCAGGATGTAGAGCGGTATTGACAATATTTCTATGCCGAGAAAGAGTATGAGCAATGATTTGAAAGATGCCACGAGAATGACGCCGCACAGAACGAAGAACAGGAGTGCGAAGTATTCGGAATAGTAGTTGCCGACCTTCTCCATGTCGCGCGCCGACAGGATGAAATAGATCAGCGTACAACCAAAGGCGATGGTATTGAAGAGCAGGGCAAACCGGTCGAAATACATCATCCCGTCCGTGTTGATATGGAACAGGAGGAATCCCTGCATCTCGAGAATGTTGAAGACAAGCAGGAGCAATACCCCGATGATCGCAATGTTTCGCACCGCGCTCTTCTGCTTGAGCAGGACGCCGGTGAACATCATGATGATTCCAAATACAGTCGATAGTAGTAGTGCGTTCATACCAGTCTCTTACTTCTTTAACAGATTTAGTATATCTGATTTTTTCATTATTGCGTCTGCGATCTCATTGGTCATCGAAAGGAACGACTGCGGGTAGATGCCTGCCCAGCAGATGAGTACCACGATGATCCCCAGGGCCAGTTTCTCCGAAAGTTTGATGTCCTGTGCCTGGGCGGTCCTTGCCACCGTTTCCCCATAGAATATCTTCCGGATCATGTTCAATGTATAGATAGCCGCGAGAATGATGCACACACCGGCCGCCACAGTATAGGCCGTGCCATATGCCGTGACCTTCGACGCGAAGACACCGCTGAACATGAGAAACTCCCCGATGAAGCCATTGGTAAGCGGCAAGGCGATATTCGCCAGGGCCACGATCACGAAATAGATGGCCAGCACCGGCGCCTTTTGTGCAATGCCGCCGAGTTCCGAAAGCTTGCGTGTGCCGAATTGCCTCTCGATGAGTTCGGCCCCGATCCACAACCCGATGATGTTGATCCCGTGATTGAACATCTGTATCATCACGCCCTGCAGGCTGAGTTTATTTTCGGAGAAAATGGCCACGCACATCAGTCCCACGTGCGCAATGGAAGAATAGGCGATCAATCGCTTCATATCATCCTGCCGGATGGCGATGAGCGAGGCATAGATCATTCCTATCACCGCCAGCCAGGAGACCGTATCACCCCAGCTATAGGAAGCGAAGGGCAGCACGGGCAACAACCAGCGGAGCAGGCCAAACACTCCCATCTTCACCATTACGCCACTGAGCACCATGGTGGTGGCCGTCGGCGATTGCTCGTAGGTATCCGGCTGCCAGGTATGGAAGGGAAACACTGGCATCTTCACGGCAAACGCGATGAAGAAGAGCCAGAATAACCAGGTCTGTTGCCTGGGCGGTATATGTGCATTATAGAATGCCTGTATATCGAAAGAGTTGTTAGCAGTATGCGCCGAGATGAAGATGATGCCGACCAGCATCAGCAACGAGCCGAGAAATGTATAGACGAAGAATTTGAAGGTGACCGCGATCCTTCTCTCTCCTCCCCATTGTGAACAGAGGAAGTAGGCCGGTATGAGTGCGAGTTCCCAGAAGAAATAAAACAGCAGCGCATCCATGGCTACGAACACGCCCATCATTCCTGCCTGCATCAGCAGCATCAGTCCGAAGAAATTGCCTGCTTTCTTATAGGTAGAGTTCCAGGTAGAGAGCAGGATGATTGGGAAGGCCACGGCGTTAAGCAGGCAAAGGATCTTCCCCATGCCATCGAGCCCCACGGAGAAGCTGCTTCCTACTCCCTCCATCCACTCGGCGCGGAAGGCCAGGTGATCCGTATTATTCCAGGCTGTGATGCCGAATAAGAGAATGGCCAGTGTAAGCAGCGAGGAAAATAAGGCCCACGCGCGCGCAACCTTTGCATCGGTCGCGAAGAACGACGCAAGGCCTGCAAGCAACGGGATCAATATCATTAAAACTGGAATCATAAGTCCCTGGTCCCTTAATGGGTGTTATTTATTAAGTCAATAATTCGTATTCGTCAATCTTCGGTATTCTCTACCCAATTATTTCCGGAGGAAGAACTGGAGCACAAAGACCACCAGCATTCCCAATACCATAAGCAATACATAGCTTCCCACCTGCCCGCTCTGCAACAATCGCAACTGGCGGCTGCTGTAGTTCACCAGCCGACCGACACCATTCACCACGCCATCGATCAGTCTGCGCTCGATGACCGAATCCAGGAAGCCGGCGAATTTGTTCAGCGGCGTCACGATGACCTTATCGTACAACTCATCGACATACCATTTATTCGCCAATACTTTTCCGAAGCCCGTCGCCTCACCGAGTTCCGGTTTCTTGGTGAACCTGTTCCATGCATATACTACCGTGATCAATATGAGTACCGTGGAGATGCCGGTCAGCATCCATTCCTTATCATGCGAGAGTTCGTTCGGTCCGAGCACCGTATAGGAACCCGCGAATACGGGCGAGAGAAAATCACGAAGGGCATGTGCGCCGTGCGCCATGTATTCCGGTATGCCGATATACCCGCCGATGATGGAAAGAATGGCGAGGATAATAAGCGGACCTGTGATAGCCATAGGGCTTTCATGAAGGTGATGCTCCTGGTCGTGCGTGCCACGGAATTTACCGTTGAAGGTGGTGGCATAGAGCCTGAACATATAGAATGCGGTGAGCAACGCGGTAAACAGTCCTATGATATAGAACACCGGTGACTTGCCGAATGCGCCCGCGAGAATTTCATCTTTGGAAAAAAAACCCGAGAAACCGGGTATGCCGGCGATCGCTATACAACCGATAAGGAAGGTGATGTTCGTGATCTTCATGTATTTCTTCAGGCCGCCCATCTTGCGGATGTCCTGCTCGCCGCCCATGGCGTGGATCACGCTGCCGCTGCCGAGGAACAACAGCGCCTTGAAGAATGCATGTGTCATTACGTGGAATACCGCCGCCACATAGGAACCCGTGCCCAGGGCAAGGAACATGTACCCGAGCTGGCTCACGGTCGAATAGGCCAATACTTTCTTGATATCGTTTTGCTTGAGGGCTATGGTTGCGGCCAGTAAGGCGGTAGCCAGGCCGATGATCGAGATGATGTTAAGGACAAGCGGCGAATTGGAATAAAGGATATTGCTCCGCGCGATCATATAGATACCGGCCGTTACCATGGTAGCCGCATGTATGAGTGCGGAGACTGGCGTGGGACCTGCCATGGCATCGGGCAACCAGGTATACAATGGAATCTGTGCGCTCTTGCCGGTTGCACCAATGAAGAGCAATAGGGTGATGCCTGTGATATCCGATTGAGTAAGATGTCTTAGATTTTCCGTTAAGAATACTTCGCTGTAGGAAACGGTTCCCAGCCGCTGTATCAGCCAGAAGATAGCGATCAGGAAAGCCAGGTCGCCGATGCGGTTCATCACAAATGCCTTGTTGGCGGCCTTGTTGTATTCCGTCTTCTTGAACCAGAACCCGATCAGCAGGTACGAGCAGAGGCCGACGCCTTCCCACCCGATGAACATGATGACAAAATTGGCACCCATGACAAGAAGGAGCATGGAGAATATAAACAGGTTGAGATAGGCGAAATACCTGGCGAAATGTTCGCTCTTCTCATCGTGCATGTAGGAAGTGGAATAGACATGTATCAGGAAGCCGACGCCGGTGATGATGAGCAGGAAGATGCAGGAAAGCTGATCGATCTGGAAGGCGAAGGGTATCCGCAGATCACCTACGGAAATGAAATTGAAATATTCAGCCGTGTGCGTATTGCCATTCTTTACCTGGATGAATATCCAGATACTCACGATGAACGAGGCGAGTATGCTTCCGCTGCCGATGATACCGATGAGGCTCTTCGACAGCGACTTCCTTCCCAGTCCATTGACCAGGAAGCCCAATAGTGGGAAAAGCGGAACCAGGTAAGCCAACTCTAAGACATTCTTCATAAATCCCTCCGGACCTCCTTAATGAAGGTGTTTGAAGTTTCTGTTGTTTTGAAACTAATGTTTTAATCTGTTCAAAAAGTTCACATCCACCGAATGGATGTTCCGGTACATCATCACGATGATCGCCAGGCCTACACTCACCTCCGCTGCTGCTACCACCATGATGAAGAATACGAATAGTTGTCCTTCCGTTCCCGCCGAGGCATTCACCGTTGCCATCTTCAGGTGATGCATCTTGGAAAAGGCGACGAATAAAAGATTCACCGCATTCAGCATGAGCTCTATGCACATGAAGATGATGATGGCGTTTCGCCTCGTCAATACGCCCACGATCCCTATACAGAAGAGGGCGATGGAAAGGAATATGTAATAATTAATAGGCATAATCAATTTGTCGATTGAGCAATGTGCCGATTATACATTGCCAACACTTCTATTTTATTTAGTTTATTCCTTTTTACCAATTACGACAGCACCGACCATAGCGCTTAAAAATAAAATGCTGCTTATTTCGAATGGCACCACATAGGTGGTGAACAGTTCATTGCCCAAATTCTTGATGAGGCCGATATCTCCCTGGTTCACCTGCGCCACCTGTCCTTTCACTTCTGTGTTGCGCAGCGCCGCCACAAGCACCAGCAGCAGGCAGCCACCTGAAACCGCGCCCGCAAATTTCACCCACCGGTTACTCTTCGGTTCTACGCTCTTATTAAGATTCATGAGCATGATCACGAAGAGGAACAGTACCATGATGGCGCCGGCATACACGATGATATTGACGATGGCCAGGAACTGTGCGTTCAACAGGATGTAATGTCCCGATATGGCAAAGAAGGTGAGGATGAGCCAAAGTACACTGAAGACAGGATTCTTACTGGTGATGACCATCATCGCACCGAAGAGCGCCATCACCGAAAGCAACCAGAAAAGTATTTGCGTGATATTCATTCTTACTGCTGTTAGTCCGTGAATATTGAGTACCCGGTGTTCCCGTTAGTTATTCAATATTCGATATTCAATGCTCAGGTTTCGAACCATTCCTTTATTTCGTACTCACTGATTTCTCTCCCAGCGCCTTTTTGTATCCTTCCGGGTCTTCTATCGGATGCGGGATCAACAGGTCTTCCTTCTTATAGATAAACCCTTCGCGGCCATAATTGGACGGCGCAAAGGTTTGTGATAAATAGATCGCATCCTTTGGACACGCCTCTTCGCAATATCCGCAGAATATACAGCGCAGCATATTGATCTCGTATTTTGCTGCATACTTCTCTTCCTTGTACAGGTGCTCCTCGCCGGGCTGCCGCTCTGCCGCTTCCATTGTGATGGCTTCAGCCGGGCAGGCCACGGCACACAGGCCGCAGGCGGTGCATTTCTCGCGTCCTTCCTCATCCCTGTTCAATATCTGCAAGCCGCGGAATACCTTGGAGAAGGTGCGCTTCTGTTCAGGATACTGAATAGTAACCTTACGCTTGAACAGGTGTGTAAGCGTGATCCACATTCCCTTCGCGATATTCCACAGGTAGATCTTCTCCAGCCAGGTCATTGGCTTTCGGTCTACCGGCTTCGCTCTTTGTGTTAGTTGCATTTCCTGATCCCCGCGATATTTAAAATTTTCGCAAATATATATTTAATGTCCTCAGCCGCCTCAATTTCCCTAAACACCTTTCCGACACTTGCTCGTTTCCCATTGTCACATTGTCAAATTGACAAATTATCAAATTACTTATTTCTTCAACCACAACACCAGCGCCGCCGTCAGCACCATATTGATCAGCGCCAGCGGTATCAGCGTCCTCCACCCCAGCTTCATCAATTGATCATAGCGGAAACGCGGGATGGTCCAGCGGATCCACATGAAGATGAAAACAAAGATGAACGCCTTTGTCAAAAGAACGGCGAAGCCCAGTATGGCCAGGACATTCGGATTCCATCCCAATCCCGCCTCATTCACCCACGGGATATCGTATCCCCCGAAATATAGTGTGGACATCACCACGCCACTGATGAACATGTTGATGTATTCCGCAAACAGGTAGAAGCCGAGCTTCATCGACGAATATTCCTGGTGATAACCGAAATTCAACTCGTTCTCCGCCTCAGCAAGATCGAATGGTGTACGGTTGCACTCGGCCAGCGCACACACGAAGAAGATGAGGAAACCCAGTGGCTGGTAAATGATATGCCAATGGCCCTGTATCTGGTGGGCCACTATGGAACTCATACGCAGATCGCCGACGAGCATGAGCAGCGCGATCAGCGCAAGACCCATCGGCAATTCATACGATACCATCTGCGAGGCGCCACGTATAGCAGACAGCAGGGAGAATTTATTATTGGAAGACCATCCCCCGATCATAATGCCATATACCCCAAGGCTCACAACGCCGAAGATGTAGAGTATGCCGACATTGATATCCGCAATCTGGAGAGGCATTACGCGCCCGAATAAATGAAGAGGAGTACTCCAGGGCACCACCGCACTCGTCAGCAGCGCCGTGATCATGGCCAGGCAGGGCCCGAGGATGAACAGGAACTTCGAAGAGGCCAGCGGAATGATCTCTTCCTTGAAGAATAATTTTCCGCCATCTGCAAGGGGCTGTAAAATCCCAAACGGGCCGGCGCGGTTGGGCCCGATACGGTCCTGGAGAAATGCCGCGACCTTTCTTTCCCCATATGTCGCATACATCGCCACTATCATCGAAAGCGTGACGATCAACCCGATCAGCACGAATTTCTCAAGAATGAAAAACCAGTCTATAGTGAGTAAATGCATAGCAGGTTATTGTTGTTGCTCTTTTGTAGTGAACGTAAGGCTCGTTGCCGGTCCGGGTATCTTGCTAAGATCGATCTCGGGTTTGTTTACATCGCTGACGTCATGAATATCCATTAAAAGTTTCGCTTTGCGTCCACCCATCACATCCGGAAGGATCTCCTTCGGCTTCTTCGTATCCACATAGTGGTTAGCGGAAATGACGGAATGGCGGCTGATGTTCGTGGGATGCTCAACCACCCAATCGCCCATATCCTTCTTATCGAAACGGCAGGTATTGCAGATCCAGCCGGGCTTGCCATCATAGCTCTGCACTTCTCCCCATTCATCCTTCCTTGCCGTTACACGCAACACCTCGTCGCCGCGATTCCAGAGCGTCACCTTGCCGCAGCAGGTCGGGCAATCGCGGTGGGCATCCAGCGGGCGGGTGAACCAGACCCTGTTCTTGAAACGAAAGGTCTTATCCGTGAGGGCGCCGACAGGGCAGACATCTATCATATTACCACTGAAATCATTTTCTATCGCCTTCGAGATATACGTGGAGATCTCCGCATGATCGCCGCGGTCGAGTATTCCATGCACGCGATTGTTGGTGAGCTGGTCGGCCACATACGTACAGCGGTAGCAGAGAATGCAGCGGGTCATGTGCAATTGAATATACGGGCCGATATCTTCCTTATCGAATGTGCGGCGGGAGAATTCGTAGCGTGTGCCCGCCTTTCCATGTTCGTAGCCGAGATCCTGCAGGTGGCATTCACCGGCCTGGTCGCAGATAGGACAATCGAGGGGATGGTTTAGTAACAGGAACTCCGTTACGCCTGCTCGTGCATCCACTACGCGATCGCTCGTGATATTCTTCACCTCCATGCCATCCATGACGGTGGTGCGGCAACTTGCGACCAGCTTCGGCATGGGGCGCGGATCCTTCTCGGATCCCTTGCTCACCTCTACCAGGCAGGTCCGGCATTTTCCACCGCTGCCCTGCAACTTGCTGTAGAAGCACATTGCAGGCGGCGTTACATCACCCCCGATCTTCCGTGCGGCCATGAGAATGGTGGTGCCAGGAGGAACATCGATGGAGATGTTGTCGATTGTTACTTTAAATAATTGTTGTTGTTCCGACATTATATTAATTCAAAAGTAAAAATTCAAAAATAGACCCTGGTTAATTCAAAAGTCAAAATTAAAAAGTAAAAAATAGATTCCTACTTTATTGAATTCAAAATGATACGGGCGATTATGCTCGAAAGTTCGTCCGCTTCCTTTATCAATTCTTCTATTTTGTTCTTATTTATCTCCATGGTATCCCTGATCAAACACAGCCAGTACTTGGTCTCGTTGGCGGATTTCAGGGAAATGTTCAAATAATTCTTCCAGTCTTTCTGCGAACTTCCTGCTTTTCCTTCTACCAGGTTTGCCCCGATCGATGTGGCACTCCTGATCAACTGATCATATAAAGAACTATACACTCTTTCTACTCGGCAATCCTTAACAAAAAGAATAACTTCTTTCGAAAAATAAAAACTTCGGTGCCTTATATTATATGGCTTCTCTCCCTCTTCAACCTCAAACGCTTCCACTGCCCTAAGATTTTGACTTTTTAATTTTGAATTTTTACTTGCTAACGACGAACGCTTCGTATTTTGAATTTTGACTTTTGAATTTTGACTTGCTAAATAACCGCAGCGTACTGGGCAAGGCCAAAATTCCTTTTCCTCGCTTCCTCCGGCTGCAGCACGTGCCACTCAAACTCATCGCGGAAGTGTCTTATCGCCGCCGCCACTGGCCAGGCCGCCGCATCTCCCAATGGACAGATCGTATTCCCCTCTATCTTCCGCTGAATATCCCATAGCAGATCGATATCGCTGATCTTTCCCATTCCCTTATCCAGTCGTAATAATAATTTCTCCATCCAACCAGTCCCCTCGCGGCACGGTGAACACTGCCCACAGCTCTCATGACGATAGAATCTTGCCAATGTATAGGTATGTTTTACCACGCACTGATCCTCGTCGAGGACCACGAAGCCGCCGGAACCCATCATGCTCCCGGTCACAAAGCCGCCATCGCTCAGGCTCTCGTAGTTCATCATGCGCTTCTCTCCCTTCGCGGTCGTCAATAACAGGTTTGCCGGAAGGATCGGAACGGAACTGCCGCCCGGTATACAGGCCTTCAATCTTTTCCCATTGGCGATACCGCCGCACCACTCATCACTATAGATGAAATCCTCCACGCTAATGGTCATATCGATCTCATACACGCCGGGCTTGTTGATATTGCCGCAGGCGGAGATCAGTTTAGTGCCCGTCGATTTTCCCACGCCTATCTTAGCATACTCTTCGCCGCCCTCATTGATGATGGGTACCACTGCAGCAATAGTCTCCACATTATTCACAACGGTTGGGCAATCCCAGAGTCCCTTCACCGCAGGAAATGGCGGCTTGATCCGTGGATTACCTCTCTTGCCCTCGAGCGATTCCAGCAAGGCTGTTTCTTCTCCACATATATAGGCGCCGGCTCCACGTTGTACATAGATCTCGAGATCGTATCCCATTCCCAAGATGTTCTTTCCGAGGAAGCCATTATTCTTCGCCTCCTGTATCGCCTGTTCCAGGATATCGACGATCCATGCATATTCGCCGCGGATATAGATGTATGACCGTGTACACCCGAGTGCAAAGGAAGAAACGATCATTCCCTCTATCAACAGGTGCGGGATGAATTCCATCAGGTAGCGGTCCTTGAAGGTGCCGGGCTCCGACTCATCGGCATTCACCACCAGGTAGCGGGGCACGCCTTCCGGCTTGGCGAGGAAACTCCACTTCATTCCCGTGGGAAATCCCGCTCCACCCCTGCCGCGCAGGCCACTCTTCTTCACTTCTTCCGTGACGGCGTCGGGAGCCATCGTCTTCAATGCCTTCTCCACACTGCGGTAGCCACCCTCGCGGCGATACACATCGTAAAGCCTGATGTTCTCCACATGAACCTTATCCAATAATAATTTTCTTCCCATATACTGCTCCATTAGGAGAATATTTATTAATATTTCATTTCCCGGTCAAAAACCAAACATCATCCTCAACACGAACCATACACCGAAAAGCGTTGCTCCAATGATGGCAAACAACACGATCCCGATGGCGATGACGACGAATTTGGTGAGGAATGAATTGTCCTCGTGACTCATATCGTCGGGCTTGCTTTCTATGGTATTCTCCTCCGTCATTGCTTCGCACCTTGTCTTGCGTATAGTTGCCAACCATTCTTCTTCGTCTTCACCCAGACCTGCAATACCGACAGGCTTATCTGGAAAGGCTTCTCAGACATGACCCCTTCCGCCTGTGTGGTTGTCTGCACCGTTGCCTTCTTGTCGTCTATCGAGAGGATGAGCACCTTGAGGTTCTCGATCTTCTTATAAGACAATTTCCCACTGTTGAGATCATTCAATACATCCTTCTTATGCTGCACCCAGCCGTTGGAATGGGCAAAGCTGATATTCTTATGAAGGAGGGTCTGCAATTCACCGGCGTCTTTTCCCACGAATGCCTTGTCAAGGCGCGCCATCGATTCCTTCAACCCCACGCTGTCTGCCTGTGCTACCGCCAGCCAACCATGAAAAAGCAGTAGTATCGTGAGGAGTCGTTTCATCCTAGTTATTGCTTGCCGCTGTCTGCCGGCACTCTTCGATGATCGCATCCACTTTCTCCTTCGTGAGGTGTTCACGAAATGTCTTTCCCAATTGCATCATCGGCGCATAGCCGCAGGCGCCGAGGCACTCTACCGTCTTTAAAGTAAACAGGCCATCGCTGCTGGTCTGCCCGGGCTTGATGCCCAGCTTCTCTCCTATGTATTCGATGATGTCATCACTTCCGTTTATCATGCAGGGACCCGTCTGGCAGACCTCGAACAGGTAGCGGCCAACGGGTTTGAGGTTGTACATGCTGTAAAATGTAGCTACTTCGTACACTTCTATCGGCGTCATATCCAGCAAGCCGGCCACGTAGTCCATGACAGGCACATCCAGCCAGCCGCCGAATTCCTGCTGGGCCAGATGAAGCACGGGAATGATCGCGCTCCGCTGTTTTCCTTCGGGATAGAAGGAAATAATGCGTTGGACTTCTTTTAACTTGTTTTCTGAAAACTCCATTTTTTTAAATTCAAAAGTAAAAAGTAAAAATTCAAAAATAGAGTCTGCGATTTTGAAATTTCACTTCTTAATTGATCTCTCACCCATATATTTTCGTCAATTCTTCAAAGGGTCGAAAGCTTCATTTGTTAAAAGCTCAAAAGCAAAGTAAAAACCCAAAACCACAGACTCTATTTTTGAATTTTTACTTTTGAATTTTGACTTACCTCACCCGTCCATTTCTCCCGCTATCAAATTCAACGCCGACATCACCATGATCGCATCGCTCAGCATCGCTCCCTTTGTCAATTCTTCGAAGGCCTGGTAGTAGATGAAGCAGGGCCGCCTGAAATGCAGACGGAACGGAGTGCGTCCGCCATCGCTGATCAGGTAGAAACCCAGTTCTCCATTGCCGCCTTCCACCGATTGATATACTTCGCCGGCCGGCATATCGATCTCGCCCATTATGATCTTGAAGTGCCAGATCAGCGCCTCCATCTTTGTATATACATCTTCCTTCTCCGGCAAATAGTATTCCGGCACGTCCGCATGAAACACTTCCGCCTCTGCACCCTTGAATTCCTGTACTTTCCTATATGCCTGGTTGATGATGCTTAGTGATTCCCACATCTCCTGGTTCCTCACCAGGAAGCGATCGTAGCAGTCGCCGGTGTTTCCCACCGGGATATTGAATTGCATATCCTCGTAACTGCTATATGGACTATGGATGCGGACATCATAGTCTACGCCCGCAGCGCGAAGATTCGGCCCGGTGAATCCATAATTCAGGGCGCGCTCAGCACTGATAGCTCCCACGCCGATATTCCGCTCCATGAATATCCGGTTGCGTGTAAAGAGATTCTCGAATTCCTTCAGCACCGGGGGATATTCCTTCAGGAATTTCTCGAGTTTCTGGAAGGCGATATCGTTGAAGTTCCTTTCAAAACCGCCGATGCGGCCGATGTTGGTAGTGAGCCTCGAGCCGCAGACTTCTTCGTAGATCTCGTAGATCAGCTCCCTGTATTGCATCACATAGAGGAAACCGGTATAGGCTCCGCTGTCGACACCCATGATGGAACTGCAGATGAGATGGTCCGAGATGCGCGCCAGCTCCATGATGATGATGCGGAGATAGTCCACGCGCTTCGGCGTCTTCACCCCGAGCAATTTCTCGCAGGTAAGATGCCAGCCCATATTATTGATAGGAGACGAACAATAGTTCAATCGATCGGTGAGCGGCGTGATCTGGTAGAGTGGCCGGTGCTCCGCGATCTTTTCGAAGGCGCGGTGAATATAGCCAATGGTCTGGTCCGTGGAAACGATACGCTCACCATCGAGTTCCAATATATTCTGCATCACACCATGCGTAGCCGGGTGCGTAGGCCCCAGGTTCAGCGTGGTGGTGGTCTTCTCGATGCTTCCTTCCGGTAATTTGATATGCTGCTCAGACATGATTAAGTCAGGACTTAAAAGTAAAAATTCAAAACTGCATCGCTAATTTATGATCTCATCCGCGCCATTCTTCTCCGATTCCACCACCGTTCCATGTTCCGTTTTCTCAATTCCAAAGCCGGTCTTTCCGCCGCGTCCGAACATCTCATCGTCCTTGTCGGAACGGGTCTGGTCTTCCAATGGAAACTCCTTCCGCATGGGGAAGTAGTCCATCTCGTCCACGTTAAGAATTCGTTTGAGGTTGGGGTGCCCGATGAAATTTATCCCATAGAAATCATAGGTCTCCCGTTCCATCCAGTTGGCGGAAGAAAAAAGGCCTGTCGCGGTGTACACGTCAGGCTTCACACTATCGGTAAATACTTTGAGACGGAGGCGCACATTGTCCTCGAGATTGTGCAGGTGATATACCACGGCGAGTTCCGCGCCCTTATTATCAGGATAATGAACCGCGCACAGATCGGTGAGGAAGCGGAACTTCAATTCCGGATCATCATAGAGGAAATTCAGCACTTTCAGGTTCAGTTCTTTCGGTGCATCGAAATTCAACATCCCATAGGACTCCACGAAACCCGAAACCTGCTCCGCAAATTTTTCCGTCAGTCGTTGCCTGATATGTTCGTTTGTAAGAGACATGATGGTGATAAAAATTAGTACCGCCGCCAGAATCCAGATCCGGCCGGCCGGTCATTTCTCCTATATTATTATTGAATACCGTAACTCTCTAGCAAACCCTTGTACTTATCGCTGTTTCTCCTGCGCAGGCTCTCTCTTCCCACGAGATCCTGGATCCTGATGATACCATCGATGATGGCTTCGGGACGGGGAGGACAACCGGGCACATAGACATCCACCGGCACCACCTGGTCGATCCCCTGCAAGACACTATAGGAATCGAAGATACCGCCGCTGGAGGCACAGGCGCCAACGGCCATTACCCATCTCGGTTCCGCCATCTGGAGATACACCTGCTTGACCACCGGACCCATCTTCTTGGCAATGGTACCCATAACCATTAGCAGATCGCACTGGCGGGGTGAGAAACCAACGCGCTCACTTCCGAAACGTGCGAGATCGTAATGCGAACCCATGGTGGCCATGAATTCAATGCCGCAACAGGAAGTGGCAAATGGCAGGGGCCAGATGGAATTCTTCCTTGCGAGACCGATGACCTTGTTGAAACTGGTGGCAAAGAAACCTTCACCCTCCTGCCCTTCGGGCATTTCAGCCATGCTGATGTCGTTTACCAGTTTCTTGTCAGTGATGTTATATGATACGGGCCTGGCCATAGTACACAATTTGATAATTTGATAATTTGGCAATTTGATAATGATCCTACAATCGATCATTCTCTCCTTTCAATAACAACCCCAGGGTCCAATTGTTAAATGTCAAATCTCAATTAAATCAGCCCTTTCTCATCTTAGCACGCCCATTGACAAATTGCCAAATTATCAAATTGTCAAATTGTCCTCAGTCTTCCCAATTCAATGCTCCCTTCTTTATGATATAGATGAAGCCACAGAGGAAGAAGCCCACGAACATGAGCACCGCCCAGAATCCCGCCCATCCCAGTGCCCTGAAATTCACCGCATAGGGATAGAAAAAGATCACTTCAACATCAAAAAGAACGAATAATATCGCAGTGAGAAAATATTTAATGGCCATCGGCTGACGCGCATCACCGTGAGAGGCAATGCCACTGGCGAAGGACTGGAGTTTATCGGTAGTAGTGCGTCTGGGACCCAGCAAATGGGTGGCTACCATCAACAACACGATCAACCCGACGGTGAAAATCACCTGTATGGCGACCGGCAGGTAGGAACCCGCATCTGAGGCGGATGGATTAAGCTGGAGTAAATGGATCATAATTTTTTTACCCTGCTGCAAAAATAAGACAGCAACATCATATTACCGAGTAAATTCTATGAGGCAAAACGTTTTGCGCGGGCCATGGTATAAAAGTAAAAAGCCATGAATGCGATTCATGGCTTTTTACAATATGTTCATGCGAGAACTACCCTTTTCCAGTCCCGGTGGAGCCTGTCGTTCGTCCTGACGAACCGGTCCTGGGTTGTGTTCGGGGAGTACTTTGACGGGGCGCCGGCTTTTGCAGCTGCTCCAGGATTCCCTTCAGGCTTTCATTTGAAGGATCGAGGATCAGCATTTTCTTCACATATTCTATTGCCTTGGGCGCATCGTGTACATCGTTTGCGTAATACTGCACGAGATAACCGGCAGCATTGAGGTATTGCTTTTTGAATTTCGCGGTATCCTTTTGAGCAAAATCAAATAATGCAACCGCATCAGGAACCGCAATACTGTCTTTCTTCGTGGAATCGATCACCTTTGCGTTGTTGAATTTCCATTCATACCCGAATACTTCGTCGGGGTATTTGGACTGGAAGTTCTTGAAGGCCTCGTATGATTTCATGTAAGCGCCGCCGAAATAATAGGCGCGGCCCACATCGAACAATTCATTGATCGTGGGTTTCGGTTTCAGGCTCACAAGTGTATTCAACAGGTCGCCTTCCTTCTCCCGCTGTCCTTTCACCTTATATACATTAGCGGCCCATTTCAGCAGTTCGGCCTTATTCTCAATAACGGTATCGGCCTTCACTCCATCATTGACGATCTTAAAGAATGCTTCTTCCTGGCCTGGCACCTTCGAATAAACGGCCGCTTTCATCAGGTAATCCTTTGCATTCAGTTCATCAGGCTTGGCCTTTGCGAATAGCTGATCCACGTAATCCTTTGCTCCCAGGGTATCTCCCTTTGCCATTGTGGCATCGGCGATGAGACGATAGACGCGCGCCTTGGTGTTGGCGCCTGCCTGTGCTATGATATTTTTAGCGCCGGCAATGGCCTGGTCATATTCCTTCTTGGCCCAGAGCGTCTGCACCCGGAGGTAATCATTCTGCGGATCCTGTTCTGTGGTCTCGATGAATTTCTTCGCATATGTTTCGGCAGCGCTGAAATCCAGCTTGCCTAACTTATAATAATACAGATCGTAGTATGCCGGGGCATAACGGGGATCCTTTGTAATGGCATCATTCAGGTATTTCTCATACATCTCCCAGTTACGCTGACTAATAAAAAGCTGGGCGAGGCGGTCATAGGCCGGGGCGAAATTCGGGTTCGCCTCGAGAGCCTTCTGATAGTTCTGGAAGGCAAGGCCTCCCGATTCTCCTGGCTTGGCCTTACGATAGGCATTGCCCAGGTTCAGGAAGATCTCTGCATTCTTTGGATCGCGGAGCGCAGCAGCTTCGAGCTTTTCGATGGCATAGTTTATATCGCCCCTCTTGTCCTTATCGGTATAGCTTTCGGTGATGGCGCGACCGACGGCATTGAGGATGACAGGATCGCCACCTTTCTTTCCATTGGTCATGGTAATAGCCGCTTCGAAACGTTGGCGTGCTTCGCTGATCTTATTCTCGAGCAGATCCACTTGTCCACGTCCTACTATCACCAATGGTGCATTGGCGCTTGCCATGAGCGCCTTGTCATAAACGGCCTTGGCGCCCACCGTATCTCCCATCTGAATATCGGTTTGACCAAGCCAATAAGTGGCGTCGATATTATTAGGATTGGCGGCCAATAATTTTTCAAACGTCGTCTTCGCACTTTTGAACCTTTCGGCATACAAATCGTTGACCCCTTCCTGCACGCTTTGCGCTTGCACAGTGCCAACCAAAAGTAAGCCTGCTACTAAAGATGTAATTGAAGTTTTCTTCATTTTGCGTTCCCCCTGTTTAAGAATTGTAAATATAATTACTTTGTTTATTCCCTGAGCTGTATCTCTCTGATTGTAAATTTTCTCTGAACGGGCACCAAGTAGGCTCTTTTGAAAATCAGCTGGCCGATCTCGCCGCTTAGAAAATCGCTGAATCCGTGCCCCAAACCCCTGAAGTTTTCCTTCAGTATATATACCAAATCACGTACCATAGGATAGCTCTCCATGTAAATATTTAGCTGTATCGGCAAAACATATTTTCCAGGCATATCCCTGCTTTCCAGCCGCGCAATTTTCACTTTTTTCAAAAAACTCAATTGGGACGTATCTTCTTTGTTCCCTATCCAGCTAACTCCTATAAACCCTACTGCTTCAGGATGATTGGCCACATAATCGATCACTCCCTGGCTTGTTCTTGCCGCAATTGCCTTCGGTGAAAGAGAATCGCTGTGCAATACTGAATCGACGATGTATCGTACCGTACTGGTTGCCTGAACTCCGTCAAATACCGGGATTAAATTTTTCTTAAATCGCCCCATGAGGACATCTTTTAGCTCCGGCATGGAAAAGGCGGAATCCGGGGCCAAAGGATTCACGATAACGGCTATCGCATCCCTCGCAATCACCATCTGGGCCGGACCGACCCGCATCGAATCTACCATGAACGATTCTTCGGACTTGTTATACCCGCGCGTAGCAACGATCAATCGTATGCTATCCACTGCAAAGTCCTTCAGCGTCTCCGCCTCCGGCTTGTACTGCACTGCGATATGTGTGCCGGGATGATTGGCTTCATACACCTGCACCTGTGCATCGATGATCGGTTTGAAGGATTCATCTGCGCTGATATTGATCGTACCGCGATCAGGAGTATCACTAAGCTCCGCTGATTTCTGCTGGTCCGACTTACAACCGTTTAGCGATAGTACCAGGGAGGCCAGGATAAACAGGCCGGTGAAGCCCTGGATCAATACTTTCATCCGTTAATATTCACTTTTAAAAATATCCGGCGCATAATAGCCAGGGAATATCAATTTATTTAAAATAGTTTTTCTTGTACCCGCGGTAGATACGCCATCCGCCATATGCGATGCAGATAGCGCCAAAGATCTTGTCCATGTTATTGGGTGGATAGACGGCGTTGAACGACATATCGAACTTATTCCTGAAAAAAAAGAACAACCCGAGTCCAACGATGGCGATACCCATGCCATAGTCCAATATGGCTCGCATATATGATATCTGCTTCTTTTTCCGTTTTTCATAATCATCAGCCATGTAAAGTGTTTTCGGGAAAGGCAAATTATCGAATTTTATGGTTCCTGAGTGATAAAAGTTACGGGCAAAACATAGCTCATTGTAGCCGGGCGCCCATTTTGAATTGCGGGCCTCCATTTGGGCATTTTTTTACACACCCTTATTACCTCTTTATCGAAGGCATCGCCGCCGCTCGTTTCGATATTCACCATTGACACCGATCCATCCTTGTCCACCATGAAGCGAACGCGCACCATCTTCTTTTCTCCCGCCTCCAGTTCCTCCGGAGGATTGAGATTTCGTCCGAGAAATTTCTTCAATGCCTCCGGTCCACCCGGAAATTCCGGGCTCGAGCTCGGCAGGAGTACCTCAGGTTCAACGGGCTTCGTGCTTTCCACTTCATTCCCACCGCCGGCTTGTTCTGCGCCGTTCGTTCCCGTTGCCGCAACACCCTCCGTTGTTTCCGGCCCCGGCTTGCGATTATCCAATTCGGAATTCTCCGGCACAAGGGTTTGGGGAACGAGTATATCGGGGACAATTCTCGGCGTCGTACTGGCGGCGGTCGCAACTTTTTCAATTTCCGCCTTCGGCAAAACCGGCGGTTTCACAACAGGTGGATCTATCGTTGGAAAGGGATCAATCGTTACGATAACACAATGTATTTTTCCTTTGGGCATATCCCTGCCTCCTTTATGACGCGAGAAGGAAGAAAGCAATATGAAAAGAGCAATCAGCGAAAGACCCATACCAAGCGATAAGATCATACGCCGGTTGTAACCACGGCGCAGTGCATATGCGCCATATTCCTTATTCCGTCCTTCAAATAAAATGTCAAGCAGGCTGGCTTCGAGCAGTTCGTTATTTGTCATGGCTGGTGAATTTTAAATGAGATGCGGGGGGGCGAGTAATCCATATGGCAGCGGATTCAAAAGTCAAAATT
>Ga0193753_10001611_pt1 | contig 19096 bp, 14 predicted proteins | sample H1c2metaG_FD_144925 | JGI IMG/M metagenome (GOLD analysis project Ga0193753, IMG submission 144925) | Soil microbial communities from a riparian zone of the East river system, Colorado, United States - H1c2 | ecosystem: Environmental > Terrestrial > Soil > Riparian zone | place: USA: East...
CAAGGCGCGACGACGACGGGCTACTCGCTGTAGCTCGAGGAGTTGCAACGCAGCGATCGGCGGTGAGGCGCACCGGATCGTTGATGTCATTTCGGCCGCGGTGCACTAATCCCACCGCTCGGTTGGGTTGATCCAGATAGTTGTCAGAGGGATCGGCATCTGATCTGCTGAGGTCATGGCAGAGGCATATCCCTTCGAGCTGCGCGTCCGAGCGGTACGCGCGTACGAGTCCGGGGCCGGCAGCCTCCGAGAGGTCGCCGGAGCCTTCGTGATAGGGACGGCCAGCCTCAAGCGCTGGCTGCGACAATCCCGGCGCACCGGGGAGCTGTCGCCATCACCCAAGGGCGGAGGAAACCACTCGCGAATCTTGCTGACGGAGGTCGAGGAGATCCTTCGTACTCTGGGGGACGCCAATGCCGGGGAGCTCACCGCGCAGTTCAACAGAGGCCGTCGCGGGCGGTCCCGCGTGCACGTCTCGAGCATGAAGCGCGCGCTCCATCGCTTCGGGTACGTGGTCAAAAAAACGCTGCCGGCCGCTGGAGTCTCTCCGCCCCGACGTCGTCGTGAAACGGCGGTCGTTCCTGCGAAAGGTCGCTCGAATCGCGATCGACCGGCTCGTGTTTCTCGACGAGGCCGGTCTCAACTGCTCGATGACGCGCAGCCACGCTTGGGTGAAACGCGGCAGCGAATACGAGGAACGTGTTCCCATGAACTGGGGCAAGAACCTCACCCTGATCGGAGCCATCCGGCTCCGGGGATGGGTCACTCTGGGCACCATGTTCGCCACTGCCAACCGCGAACGCTTCGTCCGCTGGCTCCGCACCAGGCTGCTGCCCAAGCTGTCCCGCGGGGACGTGCTGGTCATGGACAACGCCACCGCACACCATGCGCCTCAGGTCGCCACCCTCTGCAAGGCCGCGGGCGTCCGCCTCCTCTACCTGCCTCCGTACTCGCCAGACTTCAATCCCATCGAGCCCGGATGGGCATTGCAGAAACAGCACGTCCGGAAGCACGCGCCACGTGATCCACGTGCCCTGCGTCGTGTGGCCAGACGAGCGCGCTACCGAGTCACGAAGCGCCATTGTTGCAATTGGTTTGCTCATGCCGGCTACCGGGCTCGACCCAACTGATCCGTGGGATTAGAGGGTCAGCGGGCCGACGACTTCTTCGCCGCCTCGAGCTGATTCTTCGCCTCGGCCAGATAGCTGGCCAGGCCGTCCGGGTCGGCCGCGGCGCACGGCGGGCGGGCGGCGAGGGCGCGCTCGACCAGGGCGGCCGCGGGTGGATCCGCGGCCAGGCGGACCAGGCGAGCGGCGACCTCGTGGCGGTGGTAGGCCCGGCCGTGCGCGCCGCACACCAGGAGCGCGGTCCAGGTCGCGGCGGCGCCGGATCGATCTCCCGCCCCGGCCTGGCGCTCGCCGACCAGCATGACCAGGCGGCCGTCCCCCGGGCGGGCGGCGCGAGCCTCGCGGGCCAGGGCCAGGGCCAGGTCGGTGGCCGCCGCCGCGGCCGCCGCGTCCGACGCGGTGGTCAGCGACTCGGCGTCCCCGGCGCGGCGGGCGGCGGCGGCGGCCGACCGGGCGCGGGCGCGCGCGCGAGAGGCGAGACCAGCGGCGGCGAGGGCGCGGATCGGCGCCAGGCGATAGGCCGGCGCGGCCGGCGCGGCGGCCGCGGCCCGGTCCCACGCCGCCAGCGCCGGGTCGATCCGCCCGGCAGCGACCAGCGCGCGGGCCAGCGCATCGGCCAGGTCGGCCCGCTCCGGCGCCGCGCCGGCGGCCCGCTCGCGGATCACCACCGCCGCGGCGGCGCCGCGCTCCGCCTCGACCCGGTCCGCGATCACGGCGAGGAGCTCCACATCGAGGGGGGCGCGGTCGCCGGTCGCGGCGGCCGCGCCGGTCGGGTTCGCCGCGTCGGCGCCGGCGAGGCGCTCGAGATCCGCGAGCGGCGCGGCCGCCGCGATCCTCCGGGACAGGGCGGGGCGCTCGGGCAGCTCCGCCGCGGCCACGGCGGCGGCGGCCTCGCGCAGCCGACCGGCGGCGGCGAGCGCGGCGACCGCGGCCTCGCGCAGCACCGGGTCGCGATGAGGTCCGGGGCCGGCCGCGGCGACCGCGTCGGCCGGGCGGTGGAGCGCCAGCAGGCCCTCGACCCGGGTGGCGCGGGCGAGCCCGTCGCCCGGGAAGCGGGCCAGGAACCGCTCGAGCTCGGCCAGCGCGTCGGCGGTTCGATCGAGCGCGGCGAGGAGCTCGGCCCGGCGCAGGTGCACGGCCGGCTCGGCATCGCCGGCGGCGAGCTGGGCGAGCGCCTCGCCCGGGCGCGCCTCGGCCGCGCGGGCACGGGCGAGCTGGAACGGCGCGGATCGCTCCCCGGCCAGCGCATCCGCCGCCCGGGCCGCGCCGCAGCCGGACCCGTCCGCCGCGGCGACCGCGTCGTCCACCAGCCCGGAAAGCAGCCGGCCAGAAATCTGGCTCCGGGCGAGCGCGGCCAGCGCGCGGCGCAGGCCGGCGCAGCCGCGGCGGGCCAGCGCGGTCACCTGGGCGGCGGCCGCGGCCGGTTCGGGCGTGGCCGCGATCGCCGCGGCCGCTCGCGTCACCTCCTGGTCGCCGGGGTCGGGGGCGGCGCCGCTGCCGCAGGCGGCGAGCATCCAGACGATCGCGAGCCAGCACCGCATCGGGCCACTATCCTCCACCATCGCACCTCTCACCGCACCGCCCCCGGGGACCGAGCGGGGACGGCAGGTCGCGGTGAGCACCACCGTCATCGCTCGGTCGCGTCTTCACGCCCCGCAACCATCGAGAACGCCCCGCGCGTGCCGGGGCACGACCATTGCTTACCGATACTTCCGTGCGCCGAACCGTCCTATGCCTCGTCTTGCTCGGCACGACGCTGAGCTTCGCAGGTGTCGCGGCCGCCGATCACCTGGTCCAGCCACGCGAGCTGGTCCGGGGCGGCTACTACGCCCCTCGCTTCGCCCCTGACGGTCGCCAGGTCCTCCTGACCGGACCACGGCAGCGCGGCCTGTTCCTCGCCGACGTGGCCGGCGGCGCGGTCCGCCGCCTGAACGACGATCCCGCCGCCGGCGTCCACGCTCGCTTCCGGCCCGACGGCGCCATCGAGTTCCGCGCGGTCCGCGCCGGCGTCCGCCGCGACCTGGTCCTCGGCCGCGACGGCAGCGCGCGCGAGGTCGCCCGGTCGACCGGCGCGGTGGCGCTGTCGCAGGACGAGCGCGTCTACGTGCGCCGCCCCGGCGGCGAGCTGGTCCAGGTCGGCACCGGCGACCGCTTCTTCGCCCCGCTGGTCTCGCCCGACGGCGACAAGGTCGCGTTCCAGGGCCTGGCCACCGGCCTCTACGTGGTCGTCCGGTCGACCGGGCGCCTGGTCCACGTCGGGCCGGGCACCGCGCCGGCCTGGTCGCCCGACGGGGCGCGCCTGGTCTACGAGCTGACCGAGGACGATGGCCACGACATCCTGGCCTCCGACCTCCACATGTTCGACGTCGCGACCGGCCGCGACCACCGGCTCACCTCGACCGATCAGGCGATCGAGCGCCGGCCCAGCTTCTCCCCGGACGGGCGCGAGATCGCCTTTGACGATGATACCGGGCGGATCTGGATCGCTCGCCTGGAGGTGACGCCATGAGCAAGCGCTCGCTCGTGTCCGCCCTGGCCGCCGCCGCGCTGGTGGCCGGCGCCTCGACCGTCGCGTCGGCCCAGACCCGCAAGATCGTCATCGACCCGGGACACGGGGGCATGGATCCGGGCGGGACCGGCACCGGCATGGAGGAGAAGAACATCGTGGTCGACGTCGGCAACCGCTTCAAGGCGCTGCTCGACGCCGACACCGCCGACGGCGCCGGCGGCGGCGAGTGGGTGGCGCTGACCACGCGCGACGACGACACCTTCGTGTCGCTGTCGGGGCGGGCGGCCTTTGCCAACCAGGAGGACGCCGACCGGTTCATGTCGATCCACTCCAACGCGTTCGCCAGCGCGTCGGCCAACGGCACCGAGACGTTCGCGTTCTCCGAGGGCGGCACCGGCGCGGCCCTGCGCAACCTGGTCCAGGAGGAGATGATCGCGGCCTGGGGGCGGACCAACCGCGGCAACAAGGTGGCCAACTTCGCGGTGCTGCGCGAGACCGCGATGCCCGCCGAGCTGCACGAGCTCGCCTTCATCACCAACGCGGCCGACGCCGCCTTCCTGGCCTCGCCGGCCGAGCGGCAGGAGGCGGCCGTGGCCCACCTGCGCGCCATCCAGCGCCACTTCGGGATCGCGCCCTACCTGCCGGGCAGCAGCGCCGGCACCACGACCGGTGAGCTGGCCGGCCGGGTGATCGACGAGCTCGGCCCGGTCGAGGGGGCCAGCGTCACGCTCGACGGCGGCGCCGAGGTGGTGACCCCGGCCGACGGCACGTTCCTGTTCACCACGGTCCCGGCCGGCACCCGCACCCTGACCGTGACCGCCGACGGCCACGAGCAGGCGGTGGTCAACCTCGAGATCGCCGCGGCCGAGCGCAGCGAGACCGAGGTCGTGCTCGAGCGGAGCGGCGGGGCCGGCGACGGCGGCGACGACCCGGCCGGCGACGGCAGCGAGGACGACGGGGCCGGCGACGGCGGTGACGTCGGCGACGGCGGCGATGTCGGCGACGGCAGCGGCGGCCAGGACGACAGCGGCGTCGGGGTCGACGACGGCGGCGGATGCCGGGCCGGAGGCGCAAGCACCGGCTCGCTCGGCGCCGCGCTGCCGCTCCTGGTCGCGATGGCCGCCGGGCTCCGCTCCCGCCGCCGGCGCGCTCGCCGGCGCGACTCGTGATCGCCGGCGACGCCGACCGCATCCGCGCTGGCGCGGGCTGACCCGATCGCGGGCATCGCCGCCCGCCTCGCCGCGACAGGGGGGCGCCGCTCGACTACACTCGAGCCATGCGCGATCGAGTCGTCGTCATCACGGGGGCCAGCGCAGGCATCGGCGCGGAGCTGGCACGAGAGGTGGGCGCGAGGGGAGGCCGGGTGGTGCTGGCCGCGCGGCGGGCCACCGAGCTGGCCGAGGCCGCGGCCCGCTCGGGCACCGAGGCGCTGGCGGTCACCGCGGATGTGACCCGGCGCGACGACTCGCACCGCATCCTCGACGCGGCGATCGAGCGGTTCGGTCGGGTCGATGTGTGGGTCAACAATGCCGGGCGCGGCATCACCCGCCCGGCCTCGCAGCTGACCGACGACGACCTCGACCAGATGATGCTCATCAACGTGAAGTCGGCGCTGTACGGCATCCAGGCGGTGCTGCCGCACTTCGTCGAGCGCGGCACCGGCCACATCATCAACGTCTCCTCCATGCTCGGGCGGGTGCCGTTCGCGACCTTCCGCTCGGCCTACGGGGCCGCCAAGCACGCCCTCAACGCGCTGACCGCCAACCTCCGCGTCGAGCTGCGCGCCCAGCATCCCGGCATCCACGTCACCTGCGTCATGCCCGGTGTGGTCGCGACCGAGTTCGGCTCCAACGCGCTCCACGGCGGTCCTGACTCGCGCAAGCTGCCCTCGGCGCAGCCGGTCGCGGAGGTCGCGGCGGCCATCGCCGACGCGATCGAGCACCCGCGGGCGGAGGTCTACACCCAGCCGGAGCACCACGCGCTGGCGGCGGCCTACTACGCGGCCGAGGACGTGGGCGAGCTCGAGGGCCGGCCGCCCTTCGCCATGCCGGCGCGGCCCTGATCCGACGAGCGCGGGCGATCAGCCGTCGGCGGGGGCGGGCGGGGCGGGCAGGGCGGCGACCGCGAACGAGAACGTGCTGCCCGCGCCGACCTCGGACTCGGCCCACAGCCGGCCCCCGTGCGCCTCGATCAGCGACTTGGCGATGAACAGGCCCAGCCCCGAGCCCTGCTCGCTGCGCCGGTTGGCCTGCCAGTAGCGCTCGAACACCCGGGTCAGCTGATCGGGCGCGATGCCCGGGCCGGAGTCGGCCACCGAGAAGACCGCGTCGGCTCCCCGCCGCTCGACGCGCAGCTCGATGGTGCCGCCGCGCGGGGTGAACTTGACCGCGTTGCCGATCAGGTTGACCAGGACCTGGAGGAGCCGCTCGCGGTCGCAGGCGATGATGAGCTCGGCGGCCGGCGCCACCAGCCGGAGGACCAGCGCCTTGTCCTGGGCGGCGAGCTGGCAGGTGTCGAGCGCGTCGCGCAGGAGCGGGAAGGCGGCGTGCGGGGTCTTCTCGACCGAGAAGCTGCCGCTCTCGATCGTCGCGACGTCGAGCAGGTCGTCGACCAAGCGGAGCATCTGGTGGACCGAGCGCTGGATCCGCTCGGCCTGCTTGCGCAGCGGCGCCGGGCCGCCCTCGGGCAGCCCGTTGAGGAGGAGGAGCGCGCTCATCGCGATCGTGCTGAGCGGGTTGCGCAGGTCGTGCGAGACCATGGCGAGGAGCTCGTTGCGCGACGCCACCGCGCGCTCGGCGGTCTCGCGCGCCTCGCGCTCGCCGCGGTACAGCTGCTGGTAGCTGGCCGCGTTGGCCAGCGCGATGGCCGACTGATCGGTCATCGCCGACATCAAGAACTCGTCGTCGGGGCGCGGCTTGCGCGGCGCGCGCCAGTGGGCGGCCAGGACCCCGTCGATGATCCCGTGGACCATCACCGGGACCGCGATCAGCACATCCGGATCGGCGGCGGCGAGGAGGCCGGCGATGGCGACCCCGATCTGCTCGTCGAGGGGAGCGGAGAACGCGGCGGCCGGCTCGGCCGCAAGCCCGCGCGCGGCCACCACCCGGGCCCGGCGGCTGGCGTCGGCCAGGAGCAGCACGCACGCGTCCGCCTCGACCAGCGCGGCGGCCTTGTCGACCAGGATGTCGAGCAGCTCGCTCGCGTCGGTGGTGCCGACGAGGAGGCGGTTGATCTCGAGCAGCCGGCGCAGGCGCGAGATCTCCTGCTCCGCGTCCCCGGTCGCGGGCGGCGCGGCCGCCTGCCCGGTGACGGTCGCGATGGTGAGCATCGGGTCCCTCACGGCGAGGCGACGCTCCGATCGACCACCAGGCCGCTCGGGCTGATGCGCAGCTGGCGGCGGGAGCCGTCGTGGGCGCTGCCCCGGCTCTTCAGCACCCGGATGGTCCGCCTCAGCTCCCCGTCGAGCTGCATGCCGAGCAGGAGCAGGTTGTCGCTCATCGGCGAGATCTCGCGGGCCGACCCGCCGCCGCTCTCGTGGCGGTCCGGGGTCTCGAGGGTGAACATGGTGGTCACGCCGCGGGCGGCCATGTACTGGTTCAGGGTGTAGAGGTAGTCGCGGTAGCGCGACGAGTCGCGCGCGCTCCGCTCCAGATCGCCGAGCGCGTCGATGACCAGGCGCCGCACGCGGCCGCGCTCCACCCGCCGGAACACCTCGGTCACGATCGAGTCGATCTGGAGCTCGACCGGTGAGGTGTAGAGGATGTCGAGCTGGCCTGGTCCGATCAGCTGGTCCGGCTGCCAGCCCCACGACTCGATGATGCGGGCCAGCTGGGTCGGGTTCTCCTGGAAGTTGACCAGGAGGCCCGGTTCGCCCTGCGCGACCCCCTCGCGCAGGAAGTGCAGGCCGAGGGCGGTCTTGCCCGCGCCGGACGGGCCCATCACGATCGTCGAGGTGCCGCGCAGCCAGCCGGCGTCGATCATCTCGTCGAGACCGTTCACCCCGCTGGCCAATCGCTCCGCGATCGGTTCGTACACCTCCGGCGCGTCCGGCGTGACCACCCGGACGAACACCTCGAGGCCATCCTGCTTGATCCGGAAGAAGTGATAGCCGGCCAGGAAGTCGCTGCCGCGCAGCTTGATGACGCGCAGGTAGCGGTCGTCGCGGGTGCCGCTCTGCTGGCGGGTCAGCTCGAGCACCCCGTCGGCCACGGCGAACTCCGGCAGCGTGGAGACCATGTCGGCGGTGTACTCGCCGATCCAGAAGCTGGCGGCGTCGTACGCGGTCAGGACGCCGGCCATGTCGTGCAGGATGCGGCGCCAGCGCGCCCGATCGGGGATGAGCTCGGCCATCGCCTTGAACGAGTCGATCACGATGATGCCCGGGCGGTGCTGCTTGATGAGCGACATCAGCGAATCGACCAGCCGCTCCGGCTCCTCGGTCAGGAGGCCGGCCAGGCTCTCGTAGATGACCCGGGTGCCGATGTGAGCCGGGTCGGCGAACGTGTACTCCTGCAGGTAGGTGACGATCTTGGCCAGAGGCTCGGACACCGTGGTGAGGTAGAGCGCGGGCCGGCCGTCGGGGCGCCCGAACGCGAGCTGCTCGGCGAAGATGGTCTTCCCGGAGCCCGGCTCGCCCATGATGATGTTGATCGACTGGGCCGGAAAACCGCCCATCAGGATCCGGTCGATGACCTGGTTTCCCGAGCTAATTCGTTGCACGGGGCGGTCCTTCCTGAGCGCCGTCGGCCAGCAATCGCTCGACCGCCCCGATGAGCAGGGTCTCGTTCACCGGCTTGCGCAGGAATCCGTCGGCGCCCGCCTCGCGCGCGCGGTCCTCCGCGGCCAGCACGCTGAAGACCAGCACCAGGATGGACTCGGTGGCCGGATCCGCCTTGAGGGCGCGACAGACGCTGAGGCCGTCCATCCCCGGGATGAGGATCTCGGTGACCACGATGATCGGCCGGACCGAGCGCGCCCGCGCGATCACGGAGTCACCGCCGTCGCAGAACTCGACGGTGTAGCCGGCGTCCTCCAGGAAGAAGCGCTCGAGCGCGCGCACGTGCGGGTCGCGCTCGATGACCAGGATGAGGGCGGCCGCCCCGGCGCGGCCGGTGCCGTCAGGGCCGGTGCCGGATGGGCTGGACGCGGTCACTCCGGCGCCTCGCGTCCCGGGTAGTCCTCGAGATCGAGGTACGCGACCACCTTCAGGATCGCGTTGGCCATGTGGTGCGGCACGTCCAGCCGCACGGTCGGATCGCTGGCCGAGAACGGCGTGCCGCCGGCGACGAAGCCCGGATCGGCGAAGCCCGGCTCCTCGCCCAGCCGGTGCTGCAGCCGCTGGAGGAACCCGGCCCCGATGATCGCGCTCTTGCGGAAGCGCGCGGCGCGCTCGCCGTCGCCCGACTCCACCGCCATGCGATAGGCGTCGATCACCGCCTCGAGCTTGAGCGTGCTGTTCCAGTTCGGCTCCTCGCCGTCGCCGGGCAGAAAGCCGCCGATCCAGTCCGGGTTCACGTCGGAGACGGGGGTGTACTGGTGCGAGGCCACGTCGTCGCCGACCGCGAGCACCAGGTCCGCGATCCACCGCTCGGGTCGCTCCCGGTAGAGCTCGGTCAAGGGCTCGTTGGCCCACAGCCCGTAGAGGTAGTACGGGCCGATGATGTCGTCGTCGCCGCGGTGGTCGTAGAAGTAGCGCGCCACCGCCACCAGCGCGTCGCGGTAGCGCGCGTCGTCGGTGTAGGCGAACAGCCGCCACAGCGCCTGGTGAGCCTGGGCCCACTGGAGCGGCGACCCCTCGCCGAACGAGCCGTCCTCCTGCACCCGCGACAGGAGATGCTCGCCGAGCCCGGCGATCTCCTCGTCCCACTCGTCGGTGGCGGCCAGGCGGCCGTACTCGGTCAGGCTGAGCGTGACCAGCGAGGTGGCGCCCAGGTCGCGCAGGCGCAAGGTGCCGTCGGTCTGCCACGCAGCGCGCGACAGCATGTAGGCCAGCGCGCGCCGGGTCGACATGCGGAACTCCGGCCGGCCGGTGACCCGGTACAGCCAGATCTGGGTGAAGGTGGCGCCGCACTTGCGGTGGAGGTTGTCGTCCTCCTGGAACGTGTCGGCCACCGGGTCGTACTGGTAGTGGTAGCCGAGGTCGTCGTCCTGGATCCGCATGAGGTAGTAGCCGGCCAGCGCCGCGGTGTAGACCAGCCCGGGGCCGCCGTCGTCCTCGCCGACCTGCTCGAACGGGACCGCGACCGCGTCCTGGTCCTGGACCTCGACCGGCACCTCGACCGCCGGCAGGCGATCGTCGCCGTAGGTGTGGCGCTCGGGCGTGTCGACCTCCCACGGCTCCTCGAACGACCCGCACCCGCCCGCGAGCGCGACCGCGGAGGCCAGCACCAGCCACCGCCGGACGCCCACCCCCGCCACGCTCATTCCCACGCCGCCGCCGCCGGATAGCCGACCACGTCGTCCGGGTCTCCCAGTTGCTCGTAGCTCGAGCCGCGCCCGATCACGTCGATGGAGTCGCGGCCGAGCGCGCGCAGGGTCGCCATCATGATCGCGGTCGGGATCTCGCCGCACATGCTGATCTGGTTGCTGGTGACGTAGTCGTGCAGGCCGTCGATGTCGAGCGCGCCGATCCGGTCGAGCAGCTCCGGGTCCTGCTCGTCGCCGACCTCGATGGTCTCGTGATGAGTGAGGTCGGTCGTGGTCAGGAGCAGCACGTTCTCGCCGGCCCCGGCGTGAGCGGTCAGGATGCCGGCCAGCGCGTCGCCCCACGCGGTGATCCGCTCGACGTCGAACCCGTCGAAGTGGCGGCGCGAGTTGTCGTACATCGCGATCGCCGCGATGCTCGCCTCCGGCCGCAGGAACTGGAGGAAGGGGAGCTGCATCTCCTCCTCGTGGTTCTCGAACGGGACCCGATCGTCCTCGAGGTCGGGCAGCGCATCCCGGAGCTCGGCGACCAGCTCCTGATCGATCGCGATGGCGTGGCCGGGGACCAGCCAGGGTCCCCCGGTCCAGATCGCCGTCGGCGCGCCGTCGCCCCAGTGATCGGGCGCGAGCAGGATGATGCGGTCCGGGATCACCACGCGGGCGAACACACGGGCCGCGGTCGGCCCGGATACCGGAAGGCTCGCGTGCGGGGTGAGGATGGCCAGGGCCGGGCGAGGCGCGCCGGCCCGGACCGCGCTCAGCACCTCATCGACCGCGTCGTCGAGCTCGTCCGGGTCCTCCGGATACCACGAGCCGGCCAGCTCCCACGGCCGGGCGGTCGCGTCTTCGGCGCCGGGCTGCTCGGGCGGTCCGGAATCGCCGCACGCGGAGACCAGAACCAGACAGACCGCGGCGCGGCGAAGGGGCATCGGTCGGGAAGATACGCCAGATCCCGGATGCCCGTCACCGCCGGGGCCGTGGTCGCCGCGTGGTGGCCTCCGTCGCCCTACGGGCTAGCTGACCAGCGCCGCCTTCATGGTGATCGCCGTGTTGAGCAGCCGCGAGATCGGGCAGTTCTTCTTGGCGGACTCGGTAGCGTCGCGGAAGCCGGCCTCGTCGGCGCCCGGCACCTTGGCCACCACCTCGAGGTGGATCGCGGTGACGGTCCAGCCGATCTCCTGCTTCTCCATGGTCAGCGTGGCCGCGGTCTCGATGCTGGTCGGCTCGAGCTTGGCGCCGCTCAGCTGGGCGGTCAGCGCCATGGTGAAGCATCCGGCGTGAGCCGCCGCGATGAGCTCCTCCGGGTTGGTGCCCGGTCCGTCCTCGAACCGGCTGGTGAAGGAGTACTTGAGATCCGACAGCGCCTTGCTGCCGGTCGACACGGTTCCGCCGCCGTTCTTGAGCCCGCCGGTCCAGCGGGCGCTCGCGCTGCGCTTCATGGCCTTCCTCCTCCGGGTGAGTGAGCCGGGTAGATACCACCGGGGCCGCCACCGTCGAGCGGGATCAGAAGATCCGCGACGCGCCGAGCAGGCCCAGCACGCCGGTCTGCCGGCTGTCGTCGGCGGCGCCGACCACGGTGGCCCCGACCAGCCCGGTCAGGGCGAAGCGCTGGATCGGGAGCACGACCACCGGCCCGGCGACCACGTCGTAGTCCGGCTCCTCGCTCCCGTCCGGCCGGCTGAACGCGAGCCGGCCGCGCAGGTCGGCGCCGACCAGGGTCGGCCCGGCCGGGAACAGCGCCGCGGCCCGCAGCTCGCCGTCGCGCTCGTTTCCCTCGGGATCCTGACCGTAGGTCGCGCTGCCGACCAGCGACGCGGCGCCGGCGCGGCGCCCGACCTGGAGCGCGGTCTCGATCTCGCCCTCCGGTTCGGTCAGCCCCTCGGGCCGGTAAGTCACGCTCAGAGACATGTCGATGCCGGCGCGCGGCTGAGTCAAGAGCTGCACCATGCCGCCCAGCGACGGGCGCACCTCGTCGGCGCTGCTGACGTACACCCCGCCGCCGTGGATCGAGATCGGCCCCCACAGGCGCACCGCCGCGGCGAATTCGAGGATCCCGGCCTCGCGTGCGCCGTCGTAGCCGCCGAACCCGGTCGCCACCGCGCGCATGTGCTCGCGGGTCGCGACCAGGCCGAACGGCAGGGTGGTGCCGTCGCGCAGCGCCTCGATCGTGGGCGGCGGCGCGCCGCCGGGCTGGTCGGTCGTCTGGTCGGCCCGCGCCACCGCCGGTGCGCCCACCAGCGCGAACAGCAGCGCCGCGCCCGCCGCTCGCCCGGACCATCGCTCATTCGATCTAGTCACGCTCGCGCTCCTCTCGCCCGCCGCCGCCCTGGAAGGGGGCGCAGGCCGCCTGGCTGCCTTGAACGACGCAGCGGAGCGCGCGCCCCGCCGCCACCCCCGGCGACGACGACCGCACCTCGTCGACCGAGGCGCGCGCGTTGGTCGGGATCGGCGCCAGCTTGAGCCGCTGCAGCTCGCCGCCGAGCGGCGCCAGCTCGCCGGTCACCACCGCCTCGTACTCCTTCTTCACGTCGCCGAGCTCGCGGCGGAGCGCCTCGACCCGCTCGAGCTGGTAGCGGGTCGGGCGACCCTCCCACCCGTTGAGCGCGCCGTAGACCGTGTCGAGGTGCTCGCGGATGCGCTCCTCGCCGGTGATCGCCCCGCCCTCGGTGGTCGCGACGATCTCCTTTCGGATCACCTCCAGGTGGGCGGCCACCGCCCGCAGCTTGCCGGCCAGCGGGCTGCCCTTGGGGACCCGGCCGGCCCGCTCGGCGCTGGCCAGGCGGGCCCCGTCGATGCGGCCCAGGAGCGCGGTCATCTCGCCGAACAGGGCGTGCGCCTTCATCGTCGCGGCGAGCTGGGCGCGCCGGTCGCCCAGCTTGTACGGCGCGCGGCGGTCGAGCGCGACCTTGAGCCTGGTCTCCGTGACCTCCTTGCCGCGGGTCAGCCGGGCGGTGTAGGTGCCGGGCAGGACGCGCGGGCCCTGCGACGCGTTGAACGCGACCTGCGCCGCGCGCGGCACGCTGGGCGGCTTGCGCTGCATCGACCAGGCCACCCGGTTGATGCCGCGCCGCTTGCCGGCCGGCACGGTGTCGACCACCTGGCCCTTGTCGTCGAGGATCTCCAGCTTGATCGGCCCGTACAGGTGGCGAGAGCGGAGGTAGTAGCTGATCACGACGCCGGACAGCGGGTTGGCCCCGACGAACGAGTTGTCGCCCAGGACGAAGGTGCCCATGGTGCCCATCCGCTGCTCGAGCGGCCGGCCGGGCAGGAACGAGGCCGGTCGGGCCAGGAGCTCCGGCTCGAGCGCGCGCAGCGGGGTCAGGTCGTCGATGATCCAGATCCCGCGCCCGTGGGTGGCGATGACCAGGTCGTTCTCGCGCGCCTGCACCGCCATGTCGCGCACCGCCACGCTGGGGAAGTCGCCGCCCTTGAACTCGGCCCACCGCTCGCCGCCGTCGGTCGAGATCCACAGCCCGAACTCGGTGCCGAGGAACAGGAGCTTGCGATCGACCGAGTCCTCCTTGATGACGTGGGCGTAGCCGCGCACGCCCTTGCCCGGGCCGGCGAGGCGGGTCCAGGTCTTGCCGAAGTCGGTCGTCCGGTACACCCACGGCGTCATGTCGCCGTAGGTGTGGCGATCGAACGTGGCGTACGCGGTGGAGGCGTCGAACCGGCTTGCCTCGATCGTGCTCACCCACGACGCCGGCGGCAGCCCGCTCAGGTTGGGCGTCAGGTTGGTCCAGCTCTTCCCGCTGTTGCGAGTGAGCTGCACGTTGCCGTCGTCGGTGCCGACCCAGATGAGGCGCGAATCGCGCGGCGACTCGCTGATCGAGAAGATGGTCGTGTGCATCTCGGCCGACGAGTTGTCGACCGTGATGCCGCCCGACTGCTCCTGCTTCTGCTTCTGGGGGTCGTTGGTGGTGAGGTCGGGGGAGATGCGGTCCCAGGTGTTGCCGCGGTCGCGCGAGCGGAACAGGAACTGGGCGCCGATGTAGATCGTGCCCTTTCGGCTCGGGCTGGCGTGGATCGGCGTGTTCCAGTTGAAGCGGAGCTTCTCCTTGTAGCGGGCGGTCGGCTGGATGTCGCGGACCACCCGGGTGCGGCGGTCGAGTCGGCCGATGTAGCCGCCCTGGGCCTCGCCGTACACCGCCTCGGGGTCGGTCGCGTCGACCATGGTCCAGAAGCCGTCGCCGCCGTACACGAAGTCCCAGCGCGCGTTGGTGACGCCGCCCGGGTACGACGACTCCGCGGTCCACGAGCCGTTGTCTTGCAGGCCGCCGTACACCCGGTACGGATCCTTGTCGTCCACGCTCACGTGATAGAACTGCGAGACCGGCAGGTTCTCGGTCTTCCACCACCGGTTGCCGCCGTCCCACGAGATCCACAGGCCGCCGTCGTCGCCGCCGATGACGTGCTTGGGGTTGGCCGGGTCGATCCAGACGTCGTGCCAGTCGCCGTGGGCGCCGCCGCCGCTCGACGAGAAGCTGCGCCCGCCGTCCTCGCTGACGATGAGGTCGAGGTCGGTCTTGTACAGGCGATCCGGTCGGGTCGGGTCGACCACCAGGCGGGCGAAGTAGAACGGCCGCCACACCATCATCTGGCTGCGGTCGCGCGCCTGCCAGGTGGCGCCGCCGTCGTCGGAGCGGTAAAGCGCCGACTTCTTCGACTCGATGAAGGCGTAGACGATCTTCGGCGCCGACGGCGCGATCACCACCTCGACGCGGCCCCACGGGCCGCGCGGCAGGCCCTTGCGGGTGGTCGCGGTCAGCGGGGCCCAGGTGTTGCCGCCGTCGGCCGAGCGGAACATGCCGCTGCCGCTCGCCGCGGTCGGCCCGTCGCCGCCGGACCGGAAGCTCCATCCCTTGCGGCGGAAGTCCCACATCCCGGCGAAGAGCACGTTCGGGTTGGAGGGATCGATCGTCACCGACGAGCAGCCGGTCGACGAGTTCTTGCCCCGGAGGACCTGGCGCCAGGTCTTGCCGCCGTCGACGGTCCGGTACAGGCCGCGGTCGGCGCTGTCGCTCCACAGCCGGCCGGGCGCGCAGGCGTACACCACGTTGCCGTTCTTCGGGTGGACGACGATGCGGGTGATCCGCTCGGTGCCTGACAGGCCCATGCGCCGCCAGGTGTCGCCGCCGTCGGTCGACTTGTAGATGCCGTCCCCGATCGAGACCGAGTTGCGAGTCCACGGCTCGCCGGTGCCGACCCACACCGTCCTCGGGTTGGTCGGGTCGATGGTGATCGCGCCGATCGACTGGACCGGCATCTTGTCGAACACCGGCTGGAAGCTGGTGCCGCTGTCGAGCGAGCGCCATACCCCGCCCGAGGCCGAGCCGACGAACAGGATCGTCCTTCGGTCCTGGTTGCGGCCGGCGATCGCCGAGATGCGCCCGCTCATCGCCGCCGAGCCGATGTTGCGGATGCCGAGGCCGGAGACGATGCCGGCGTCGACCACCGGGGGCTTGCTCTCGGCGACCGGCGGCGGCGCGCCCGGCTCCGTCCTCGGCGCGCCCGGCGCGGCCACCACCGCGCGGGTCGCCGCGGTGGCACCGGTCGGGAAGCGGAACAGCGCGTCCGGCGCGTCGACGTTGGCCTCGGCCCGCTCGACCGCGATGCGGTTGTTCTTGGGCCCGCCCTTGGGGCCGCTCTCGATGAAGAACGGGACCCACACACCGGATACCTGCTGGTAGCCGCCGTAGTCGGTCTCGGTGACCGTCTCGGTTCCGCGCACGTGCGCGTGGGTGACCACGCGGATGATGAGGTAGGCGTCCGGATCGAGGTAGAGGTACTGGACGTCGCCGTCCTTGAGCCGCGCGCGCAGCTTGTGGGCCTTGGTCCCCTCGATGTCCTCGGTGCCGAGATACTCGATGCGGTGTCCCTTCTCCAGCCACGCGACCAGCGGGCCATCGATGTCGGCGGTCTGGGCCAGCGGACGGGCGTCGTCCTCGGACGAGCGCTCCGGATCGATGCGGCCGCCGAACGGCGAGATGCTCCAGCCCTGGCGCCCGTCGAACGCGTTGATCGCGGTCACCCCCTGCAGGGTGAGCTCGGTGCGGATCATGCCGCCGCGCCGGCGCAGCTGGCCCCAGGCCGCCTCGAGGCGGAACTGATCGCCGCCGAGAGTCACGGTGCCGGTCAGACGCAGGCTGCGGATCGCCTTCAGCCGCTCGGCGCCACCTCGCGCCTTGATGTGTCGGGCGACGATCTCGTTCACGGTCAGCGCGCGCGCGGCGCCGGCGGAGACGGTGAGACCGACGAGAAGAATGAAGAAGCGGACGAGGACGCGTACGGCCGGGCTGGTCTTCATGGGACCTCCAGTGGCCGCATTATGGACCTGCGCGGGCGGGATGAACGTCGCCCGCGCGCCGGGGGCGGTTACAGGCGACGTGACAGGCAGGGTGTTGCAGGCCGGGCTGTTGCGGCCCTGGCCGGCGTCTGGCCCGCCCGCGGGGCACAGATCGCGCGCGTGCCGACGGCACAGGGTCCGGTCGGGCGCCGGTTCGGCATACTCGACCGGATGGCACGCGAGACCGCGACCAGCGCCTGTCCGCTCGACTGTCCCGACATGTGCAGCCTCGAGGTCACCGTCGAGGAAGGCAGGGTGGTCGAGGTCGACGGCACGCGGCTCGGCCCGATCACCGGGGGCTTCATCTGCGGCAAGGTGCGCAAGATCGCCCGCCACCTGTACGGTCCCGACCGCGTGCTGACGCCGCTGGTGCGCGAGGGGCCCAAGGGGGAGGGCCGCTTCCGCCCGGCCAGCTGGGACGAGGCGCTCGACCTGGTGGTGTCGCGCCTCGGCCAGGTGGTGGCGCGATCGGGCGGCTCCGCGATCCTGCCCTACACCTACGGCGGCTCCAACGGCTGGCTCACCGACGGCGCGCTGGCGTCGCGCTTCTTCCGCCGGGTCGGCGCGTCGAACCTGGCCCGCACCCTGTGCGCCGCGGCCACCACCGCGGCGGCGGTCGGCATGTACGGGCACATGCCGGGCGTCGCGCTCGAGGACTACGAGCACGCGCGCCTCATCGTGCTCTGGGGGGTCAACCCCTCCACCACCGGCATCCACCTGGTCCCGGTGATCGAGCGGGCGCGCCAGGCCGGGGCCGCGCTGGTCGTGGTCGATCCGCGCCGCACGCCGCTGGCTCGCCGGGCCGACCTCCACCTGCCGCTGCGCCCCGGCACCGATCTTCCGGTCGCGCTCTCGATCGTCGACGCGCTGTTCCGCCGCGGGCTGGCCGACCACGGCTTCCTCGATCGACACGGCGCCGAGGTCGACGAGCTGCGCCGGCGGGCGGCGGTCTGGCCGATCGCGGCGGCGGCGCGCGAGGCAGGGCTGACCGAGGCGGCGCTGGAGCGGTTCGTGGAGCTGTGGTCGGCGCGCTCGCCGGCGGCGCTGCGGTGCGGGTGGGGCGTCGAGCGCAACCGCAACGGCGGCAGCGCGGTGTGCGCGATCCTGGCCCTGCCGGCGGTGGCTGGAAAGTTCGGGGTGCGCGGCGGTGGCATGACGATGTCGAACGGCGAGGCGGCGTGGACGGTCGGGCCCGAGGCCGCGATCGCCGAGCCGTCGCCGCCGACCCGGACGATCAACATGAGCCAGCTGGCCCGCGCGCTCGGCTCGGTCCGCGATCCGCGCATCGAGGCGCTGTTCGTCTACAACTGCAACCCGGCGGCGACCGCGCCCAACCAGCTCGGCGTCCGCCGCGAGCTCGCGCGCGACGATCTGTTCGTGGTGGTGCACGAGCAGGTCATGACCGACACCGCGCGATGGGCCGACGTGGTGCTGCCGGCCACCGCCTTCCTCGAGCACCGCGAGGTGCGGCGCGGCTACGGGGTCATGCGCCTCCACGACTCGCCGGCGGTGGCGGTCGCGCCCGGCCAGGCGCGCAGCAACAACCAGCTGTTCGGCGAGCTCCTGCGCCGCATGGGGCTCGAGCGGCCCGGCGATCCGGTCACCGACGACCAGCTGGTCGACGCGATCTTCGCGGCGAGCCCGTCCGGCCCGGCGCTGCGGGCGGCGATCGCCCGCGACGGGGCCGCCACCCTGCCGGCGGGTGACCGGCCGGTGCCGTTCGTCGATGTGTTCCCGGACACCGCGGACGGCAAGGTGCACCTGGTCCCGGCCGAGCTCGACGCCGAGGCGGGCGGGGCGCTCTACCGCTACCAGCCGGATCCGGGCAGCGACCAGTACCCGATCGCGCTCATCTCGCCGGCGGTGTCGGGGCAGATCAGCTCCACCTTCGGTCAGCTGCGCGCGGCCGAGGTCGCGATCGAGCTGGCCGCGGTCGACGCCGCGGCGCGCGGGATCCGCGACGGCGACGAGGTGCGGGTGTGGAACCAGCTGGGCGAGGTGCGCTGCGCGGCCCGGATCAGCCCCGATCTGCGGCCCGGGGTGGCGCTCCTGCCCAAGGGGACGTGGAGCCGGCACACCCGCAACGGCAACACCGGCAACGCGCTGGTGCCGGAGACGCTGGCCGACCTGGGCGGGCAGGCGGCATACAACGACGCCCGCGTCCAGGTCGCGCTGGCCTCGCCCTGATCGCGACAATCCACCGGAGTGGATGCGGGCCGGCGCGCACCTGGTTACGGTTCGCGCATGTCCTCCGGCAAGGAACGCTTCGAGCAGATCTTCGAGACCTTCGCGGCCAGGGCGGCGCACGCGACGGGCAGCTTCTGGGCGTTTGCGCTGGCCGGGCTCGCGGTCGTGGTGTGGGGAGCGACCGGGCCGCTGTTCGACTTCTCGGAGACGTGGCAGCTGGTCATCAACACCGGCACCACGATCGTCACGTTCCTCATGGTCTTCCTCATCCAGCACGCGGCCAACAAGGACACCCGCGCCATGCAGCTCAAGCTGAACGAGCTCATCGCGGCGACCGTCGGCGGATCCAACCGGCTCATCGACGTCGAGGAGCTGACCGACCGCGAGCTCCAGCACCTCTTTCGCCGCTTCCAGCACCTGGCCCGCAGCGCCGAGAAGCTGGAGCCGGGCGCGGTCACCTCGGTCGAGCAGGAGATGGAGGAGATGGAGCCCAAGCACCGGAAG
>Ga0193753_10001612_pt1 | contig 19094 bp, 14 predicted proteins | sample H1c2metaG_FD_144925 | JGI IMG/M metagenome (GOLD analysis project Ga0193753, IMG submission 144925) | Soil microbial communities from a riparian zone of the East river system, Colorado, United States - H1c2 | ecosystem: Environmental > Terrestrial > Soil > Riparian zone | place: USA: East...
AGTGCCACTCTCGGTGTTGCCATCACTGCCAGAGGAACCAGTGGCGACCACGGTGACGCCGGCAGCTGCCAAAGCGGCGTCGAACAGCGGCTGATCGATCGGCCTCAAGCGTTCGGGCGCGCCGGCACACCGAAACCCACCGCGTCCGAGCGCGACGCAAACAGGCGCGCCGATGCGTGAGCTGCGACCACGTACAAGATCGCGAAGCGCTCGCTCATGTGACCATCACGCCGCGGACTTCTGGTAGGCCTTCGAGTGCTACTTGCCATGACAGCCCGCCGTCTTCGGTCGCGTATACGCAGCCGTCACCGCCCGCTACCGCCGCTCGCTTGCCTTGCGCCGTTAGCTGCCTCGCGTTCAAGTGCCCTAACTTTTCCGGCAACCCATAGCTGCAACGCTGGAACTTCTTGCCGTCGAAACGATAGACGGCGTCGTCACCGCTTCCGAAACCGGACGCTGCCGCCACGAGCACTCCATCTTCCACCGGAGCAACGCAGGTCAAATACTTGGCCGGCAATCCCGCACTGTGGAAGGTCCAGTTCACTCCGGCATCGCGACTCTCTGCGAGACCATTTTTACCCGTTGCAGCCCACAACCGACGATCGCTTCCAAGTTGAACTTCGTGCACATCGAGGTCTACGTCGATCGTTTGCGTGAAGCTCGCACCGCCGTCCCGAGACCGCAGAATCCCACCGACGTGCACGTTCACAAAGAGTTGCCCCGCACCGCACGCGAGCGCCCAAGTCGTCGCCGGTCGACGACCGGGCGGTTGAAACCACTCAGAACGACCAGGTGCTTCATCGAAGCCCGCGACCCGAACCAGCGTCCCACCCTCTAGCTTGAAGAGTCCCGAGTCGTCAGTTCCGATGAAGAGCACACCCGAGTACTCGACGAGGCACCACGCGCGCGGCCCGTCGAGCGTTGCAACATGCTCGGCGACGCCACGCGCAATGCGAAAGATTTCCTGATGACGAACGAGCGCCCACATACCAGCGCGCCCATTCACTAACGCCGTCACATCGGCACCGCCGAGCAGATCGTTCGACTGCCCCGCCACCTTCAAACCACGTTCCGTCGCCACCATGATTGCGGCCATGTGGAGCTCCCTCTTGGACAGCTGCCCGAAACACAATCGAACTCATCCCTCCCACGCCGCAGGCTGCCAAGCAAGCGCGCTGATTCTTCCCACTGTGGGGCACACACTTGACTCTCTGCGAGTGAGGCGATCGTGTCTCGCGTGGCGCCTCTGTTCACGTCTGTATCGCGTTTAAACTACCTCGCTACATCCGAGAAAACCAAGTGTCGTGTGGCAGTGCTAGCCCTTACACTCCATGCCTAAGCGCTCTTATCCACTGCATCGCGTGTTCCTCGGCGCGGCGTGTGTTCTCGCGATCGCGCTTCCACCTAACACCATCCTGTCACACGCGGGAGCCAAGTCTCGCGGTGCACCGACATTGCGACCCGTCAAGGCGCTGATCATCAGCATGTTCGGCCCGGAAGCGCAGCCGTGGATCGACAACCTTGCACTCGACGAGAAGGTCGCAGTTCCGGGACTGTCTGCTGACTATCCAAACGTGTTGTGTAACGCGGACGATGTTTGTTCACTAACAACCGGAATGGGTCACACGAACGCGGCAGCTTCGGTGGCTGCAGTCGTGTTCAGCGGCAAGTTCGATCTCAAACACACGTATTTTCTGATCGCGGGCATCGCCGGCATCGATCCGACGCAAGGCACGCTCGGAAGCGCAGCATGGGCGCGCTACTTGATCGACTACGGGATCGCGTGGGAGCTCGACGCGCGCGAGAAGCCCGACGACTGGCCGACAGGCTATCTCGGCATCAACACGCGATCGCCTTCGGAAAAACCGCCGCTCGACTACCGTACCGAAGTCTTTCAGCTCGATGAGAAGCTGCTGCAGAAAGCGCTGGCGATCTCGTCCACCGCGGAGCTCGAAGACAGTCCGACCGCGATGGAGTACCGCGCAAACTGGCCGATCGCACCGGCAAACGAGCCACCGAGCGTCGTGCAGTGCGACACGGCCGCCGGCGATACGTGGTGGCATGGTGAAGCACTCGAGCAGCGCGCAAAAGACTGGACCGCACTCCTCACGGACGGCAAGGGCACGTACTGCACGACGCAGCAAGAGGACAACGCCAGCTACGAATCGCTCAACCGCGGCTCTCTGGCTGGCTTGCTCGATCTGAAGCGAGTCGCAGTGCTTCGAACAGGCTCGAACTTCGATCGGCCCTACCCCGGCCAATCTGCCTACGACTCGCTCGTGACTGCGATCTCGGGCGGCTTCGTACCGGCGACACAAAACCTCTATCACGCAGGAGGTCCGGTCGTCGCAGACATCGTCGCGAACTGGGACGCGTGGAAGGCCGGGGTGCCGGAATGAAACCGCGACACCTGGTTCTCGCAGCAGTGTTGTTACTCGGTGCGTGCGGCTCGGATGAAACGACGGTCGAAGACTCGACGGAGTCTCCGCTGCGTGGCGGGCGACCGGTCAAAGTTCTGATCATCACGATGTTCGGCGGTGAAACCGGACCGTTCATGGAATCGCTCGGCATGACCGACGCGATCGAAGTGCCGGGCTTGTCGCCGGACTATCCCGAGGTGCACTGCAACAGCGACGACGTGTGTCTGCTCACGACGGGCATGGGCCACGCCAACGTCGCCGCAACGATGACTGCGTTGATCTACAGCAACCGCTTCGACCTCCGATCCACGTACTTTCTGATCGCAGGCATCGCCGGCATCGATCCCGCGCAAGGCACGATCGGCACTGTCGCCTGGGCACGCTACCTCGTCGACTATGGGATCGCGTGGGAGCTCGACGCGAGAGAGATCCCGGAAGGCTGGCCTTACGGCTACTTCGGCATCATGACGAAGGGCCCGACCGAAAAGCCGCCGCTCGACTATCGGACCGAAGTGTTCCAGCTCGACGAGTCTCTCCTGCAACAAGCGATCGCGCTGTCCGCGGACGTCGTGCTCGAGGACTCCCCCGAAGCGATCGCGTTTCGCTCGAACTTTCCCGAAGCGCCTGCCAATCAGCCGCCGCAAGTCACGCAATGCGACACAGTCGCAGGTGACACGTGGTACGCGGGCAACGCACTCGGCAACCGCGCGCGCGACTGGGTGAAGCTGCTCACCGACGGCGCGGGGACCTACTGCACGACGCAACAGGAAGACAACGCGACGTACGAAGTGCTCAAGCGCGCGGACGTCGCCGGGAAGGTCGACGTCAAGCGCATCGCAGTGCTGCGCGCGGGTTCGGACTTCGATCGGCCCTACCCGGGACAAACCAGCGTCGAAGCGCTCATCGACTATCAAATGCAAGGCGGGTTCGTGCCTGCGACGAACAACCTCTACATCGCGAGTAGCCCGCTCATCGACGAGATCGTCTCGCGCTGGCGGCGCTGGAAGCGTGGCGTGCCCTGAGCTGCTGCGAAGCTTCTACGCGCGCCGCGTTCGCGCCAGGCGGTCGGGAACTTGCGGCGCACTCGTAAGCTGGGCAGCAACTGCAGCCAATAGCTGCGGTCGATGCGGGCTGCGGTTCGTCGGGCCGCGACTCACGACTGCTGCGATGGCCGTCACTTGTTCGACGTCGTCACGCATGTGGCGTAGCAGCACGAGCTCGTAGGCCGTCCCTCCGAGAAGCACGGTGCAGTCGTCGGGCCCTTGATCGGTGAACGCGCCCGTCGCCATCGTCGTTAGCATCTCCGAGCGTTCGCGCTCGTTCCCGAGGTAGGTGGTCACGGCTTGTTCGAGCTCAGGCGGCGGATCACCGGCAGGATGCGATGCCGCCAGCATCACGCGATCAGGCTTCACCAAATACAAGTGACCGCGCTCCGAACCGCTCGCACCGCACACGAGCTCGAGCGCCTTCTTCGAGCGCTGCTCGGGCTGACGCGTGTGCGACAAGGCGGCGAGCACTGCGCTCTGAACGTCGCGCTGCTGATTGCGGTTCGCGACGAGTGTCGCCGATTCGTCGTCGTTCGGCGCCGTGTCCAGCGTAAAGCCTTCGCGCAGCGCTTCGTTGATCAAGCTCTCGTAACGCGCGCCGAGTGGGCACTGTGCACCGTGACGATACTCGCGCGCGGTGAGCTTCGCGTACTCGTCGAACCCGGCTTTGTCACCGGACCAAATCGCAACTTGCGCGAGCGACTCGTACGACAACCCGAGCTTCAGACCGGTGACACCGAGCGCCTTCTGGCGCTCGACGAGCTCGGACAAACGAACGTTCGCGCACGCGTACTCGCCGAGTTTCGCTTCGACGAGCGCGAGCGAGCGAGCGAGATCGTAGCCGACCAGCTGGACTCCGGCCTTCTCACAAATCGCGACTGCCGCCGTCAAACGCTCGCGTGCTTCTTCGACATGCCCGAGGGCGAGGAGCGTCTCACCCAACGCCGCGTGCGCCGCGATCCAACACGTCCGACCCAACGTCGGCTCCCCCGAGCCGCCTTGCGTCACCGAGATGCAACGCTCGAACCCTTCTCGCGCCGCAGCGTAGTCGCCGCGGATCAAATCGAAGCGCGCTTCGGCGAGGATCAGGTAGGGCTGCCAGCCCGGATACTTTTCCGCGAGCGGCTGCAAGCGATCGAGCGCAGCCTTCACGCCGCCGAGGTCGCGCGCGTGTGTGTGCGCTTCGAGCTCGATCGTGATCATGAAGTGGAACATCTGTGGGTTGCGCGAATTGAGCGCGAGCAACTCGGCTTGACGCCCGTAGCGTTCCGCACCTTTCCAGTCGCCTTGCTCGAGCTGCACGACTTTCCGCAGATAGAGTGCGCTCACCTTTTGATATGGATCTTGATCGAGGTACTGCGCCCAGGTTATCGCCGACGCGCAACCAAACGCACCTTCGAGCATCCCGAGCGCATACGCCACGGCCGCACGGATCACACCGACGTGCTGCATCTCACCGGTCTGCACGCGCCCGAGCTTTTCGTGAACTTCGGCCCAACGCACACGCGCGCGCTCGAACTGGCCGCGGATCGTGGTCTCCACCATCGCGACGGAGTTCTGCCAGATCGCATCGAGCACGGGCGAGAGCGGCGCGAACGGCTCGAGCAACGCGGGTAACGAGTCGATGAGCGCACCGTCCATCGACCGCCCTCCGATCGCGATCGCGAACGCGACGTACTCGGCGAGCCGGCGAATCGCGTCTTGTACCGAATACACGCGTTCTGCTTCCGGTGTCGCGAGGTAGCGCTCATTCGCGCCGCCGAGCGCTTTCATCAAGCGCTCCTGCAGATTCGTCGACTCCGTGTCCGCTCGCCACAGCTCGAGCCCAGAGTCGCGCTTCAGCTGTTCGAGCCACGCCGGAGAAGATTGCCAAAAATAGTCGGGACCGGCTGCGACACTGAGCGCCGCGCACCAACGCCGCCGCTCGTGCACTTCGCGCGGCGTTCGACCGAAACGTTGGGCGAGCTCGATGCTCTTGAAATACGCCGGCGCGAGCTTCTCGATGTTCGGGTCGATCGATTCGGTAGCGTTCTTCCCTTCCCAGCGATTCTGGCGATCGATCACGGCCTCGAGCCCGCGCTGTTCGTCGCCGGCGGCGAACAAGTGATGGATCCAAGCCGGGTTCGACCGCTCCTCGTACAGCTCCGCGAGCGCGCGATGACAGCGCTCCGCTTCACCGACATCGAGGCCCGCGGGCAGCAGGTCACTCCAGACGCGGTGCGCGAGCGTATAGGTTCGCCCGTAGCTGACGATCGCTCGCTGGGTGAGCAGCTCCGTGATCGCCGTCTCGATCACTGACGAATCGACATCAGGCAAGAGCGCGTGATAGTCGGCGTGCGTGAAATTCTCGAAGAACGAAAGTGTCTGCGCCTCGGCCAAGAAGCGCGCATGTTTGGACAGCTTGGCGATGCGTACGCGGATCGCGTCTTCGACACTGCTCGGCAGCTGCGTCGTGGAGAGCTCCGCCGGCAACGTCCACGTACCGGACGCGTACGTGACCGTGCCTTGATCCATGAGGTGCTGCGCGAGCTCGACACAGTGCCGCGGGTTGCCACGCGCGATCATGTAGATCTCGTTCGTGAGCAACTCGAGGTTTTCGACCTCGCCGAACATCGAACCGAGCAGCTGACGCGTTTCGATCCGCGTCAGTGGCTCGAGACCAACTTGCTGGCACGAGCGCGCGAGCACTTCGAGACCGGGACTCGGTTCGGGTGGATCGGCGAGTGCCGTGAGCACGATCGATAACTTGCCGTGGCGCACCGAGTCCACGAGCGACGCGAGCAGCGCGGCAGACGGCTCGTCGATCCGATGCGCGTCGTCGACGGCGATCAGCATGACGTGCGTGCGGCTCAACGTGAGGATCAGCCGCCCAAGTGCGCGTTGCAGGGTGTCGGGGTCGGCCGGCAATCGCGACAGCGGCTTGAGCTTGAACTGGACGCGCGCGAGTGTTTTGTCCCGATTCGGCTCGGACGGAAGCTCGTCGAACAACTCCGGAAAACGCGAGACGACCTCGGACTCGGGCAACGCGATGAGCAAGTGCTGAATCAGCGCAAACGCGACCGAGAAGCGTTCTTGGCTTCCGTTGGCAGTCGCGCGCAAGACGGTCGCACCGAGCGCCTTCGCATCGAATGCGGACGCGTCGAGCAGCCGCGAGCGGCCGAGCCCGGACGCTGCACGCACCAAAATGCCGCCGCCGTCGTACTCGCGAGCGCGCACGACTTGTTCGCGAAGCTGTGCGAGCGAGGTGTCGCGCGCGACGAGCACCGGCGTCGCGAGATAGGCGCGCGACACGCTCTCGGACTCGCTCGGCGCGAGGCCGGCGATCGCAGCCAACCGCTGCATGACGTCGAACGCACTCGCGGGACGCAAGCTCGGTTCGATGTTGAGCAACGACAACACCAAGTCGTCGAGCTCGGGCGGGATGCCGGCCATGCGAGCCGAAGGCGGCACTGGGCGATACATCCACGCCGCGTACAGGTCGGCAAACTCACGCGCCGCGTACGGCACATGTCCACACAAGGCGAAGTACATGGTGGCGCCGAGCGAGAACAGGTCGGTTCGCGCGTCGAGCGCTGAACGCTGCAAGGTCTCCGGGGCGATGAACGCCGGCGTACCGACCACCGGACCGTTGCCCGTTCCCATCGGCGCCATCGCACCGAAGTCGATCAGCTTTGCCGTACCGTCGTGGGTGCAGCGCACGTTGCGTGGACTGACGTCGCGGTGCAGCAAGCCGCGCGAGTGGAGGAGCGCGAGGGACGAACACAGCTCGAACGCGAGCGCGCACAACTCGCGCCACGGCAGCGGTGCGCGATCGCGCAAGTCGCCCCCGTCGAGGAGCTCCATCGTGTAGAACGGACGGCCTTCGTCGACACCGTAGTCGTAGACTGCGATCACGCGCGGGTGCCGGAGCTGCGACAAGACGTGGAACTCGCGCTCGAACAACGCCGCGATGGTCTCGCGCTGTTCGACCGAGTCGCCGAGGATCAACTGCTTGAGCGCGACGTCCTGGCCGGTGCGCTCGTCGGTCGCGCGATACACGCGCGCCATCCCACCTTGGCCGAGCAGCACCCGGGGCTGATAGCGGTTCGCGATGCGCGCCGCTGGCCCAGTACTTCGAATCCCACTACCAGACGCCGCAATCGACTGCATTGTACTTCGCGCTGCGAGGCCATTGAGTGGCCCACAACAGCTAGTGAGTGTACGCGATCTAATCAGTCCGGGTTAGTGCCGCTATCGGCTGCTGGGTGTGCACCGGCGTCACTTGCACACACAAGCGCCGAAGCTGTGAGCGGCGGCATTTGCCGGTATATACTCGTCGCGTGCGGAGGATCAGCGAAGCGTGTGGGCTCGCGATCCTGTGCGGGTTCGTCGCGCTCGCCGCGTATCACCCGTTGTATGCGGTCGACTTCTTCTGGCACCTCGAGCTCGGCGAGGTGATCGCACGCACGCACACCATTCCTGCGACAAATCTGTTCAGCGCCGCCGAGCCTGCGCGCGCCTACGTGCAGTTCAACTGGTTGTGGGAGCTCGGCGCGGCGGAGGTCGTTCGCACACTCGGCTTTCGCGGCGTTCGCGTGCTGCAAGCGGTGTTGATGGCCGGCAGCATCGCGGCGTTGTTTGCACTCGCGCGCGTGCACACCAAGCGAAGCGAGCTCGCGTTCGTCGTGGCTGCCCTCGGCTTCGTGTGGTTCGAAGATCGCTTCCAAGAACGGCCGGCATCGCTCGTGTTGTTGTTCACGGTCGCCTCGACTGCGCTCGTCCTGCGCTGGCGCTCGAGCGGGCCGGGTGCACTCGCGCTGTTGGCCGCGCTCGGCGTGCTCTGGAGCAATCTGCATGGCGGCGAGAGCCTGCTCTTGCCTCTGACGCTCGTCGCGCTGTGGATCGGCGAGCTCACGAACCGCTATCTGCTCGACCGCGAGAATACGCGCGAACACGCAGCCCTACTCGGTTTGTGCGTCGCGACGTTTTCACTATTCGCCTCTCCGACGTTTCTGCATGGCCTGACGAGTTGGCTGAGCACGATCGGCGAACAAGTGAATGCCGGCAACGAGGAGTGGCTTCCAGCCTACACGATGCTTGCGCAAGGGCCGCGTCCCGCATTCGCGATCATCGCGCTCGGGCCGACGGTCGTCGCGATCGCCTACGGCATCGAGCAGTGGTCGCGCTATCGCCGCGCGGGTGGGGTCGCGCTCGATGCGAGCGAGCTGTGTTTGTGCGCGGGGTACCTAGTGCTCGCGCACCAAGCCGTACGAAACGTGGTGCTCGCGGTCGTACCAGTGTTGTTCATGCTCGGGCGCGTGTCCGCTTCACCGTCGCGGTCCAACCGAACGGCATTCGCGCTCGCGGCGGCGGCGTTGATCGCGGTCGCGGCCGAAGATGCGCTGGTTTACAGCTACGCGAATGGCCTCGACGTTGCGGAAGTGATGCAGTTCGATCTCACTCCCGAGGTTTTTCCCGAGCTCGCGACCGACTTCGCCCAGGAAGCGAAGTTGCGTGGTGGCATCGTGAACGATGGCCACTGGGGCGGGTACTTGGTCTATCACTTGTGGCCGGACTGCCACGTGTTTGCGGACAGTCGCCATCACTTCACGCCGGAGATGTGGCGAGTGTTTCGCGCGACGCACGACTCCCTCCTTCGCGCGGCCGGGCTCGAGTTTGCGTTCACACGTTACGGCACGGAGCTCACGTTCTTTCGCGGTCCGACGTTCCCGCTCGGCGCTCCACCGACTTACCGCTTGCTCTACAAGGCCGGCGACCAGGAGATCTATCAAGATCTTCGAGGCAAACATGCGCGCGAAAATCTCGAACGCACGCGCAACTGGCTCGCGCGACAAGGCGTACCGATCGCAGGCGATGCCGGCGCACCCGAGGCCCCGGAGCTCGCGCGCAAGCTCGGCGCTGAGCGCTACCTTGGGTCGAAGTACCGGCGGTTGATCACCGCGAACGCAACACGCGACCTGCGCAGCTCGGATGCAGCCGTTCGTGGCAACGCCCACGGCGTGCTCGCCGGACAGCTGTATCGCGCGGGAGAGTACGTCGAGGCAGGCCGAGAGCTCGAGCTTGCACTTCGAGAGCTACCGAACGATCCCGCGCTCCGCTACCTCGCGGCACAAAACACGTTTGCTGCAGGCGACTACGCGGCCGCGCAGCCGCAACTCGGTGCCCTGTTGCGAGATCGGGCTGCGCTCGCACCGCGACAACAGCGGCGAATCGCGGCGATGCTGCAGGTCGCGCAAAAGCGTGCGCTCGCGCCGCGCGCAGCTGCGCCGTGAGCTACTTGGCCGTGAGCTGCTCGGCCTTTGAGCTACTTGGCGTGGAGCTAAGCGATCAGCCGGGCGAGCAGCTCGACCGGTTGGTCACTCACGAGCAATCGCTCCGCGTCGCCAGTCCGAACGAATCCCGAACGCGTCATGTGCTGCACGAACTCGATTAGACCGCTGAAGTAACCCGCGACATCGAGCAGGCCAATCGGCTTCGCGTGCAACCCGAGAAGCGCCCACGTCGTGATCTCCATCAGCTCGTCGAGCGTGCCAAACCCGCCCGGCATGGCAAGGAACGCGTCCGCATGCGACGCCATCAGCGCCTTGCGCTCGTGCATGCTCGACACGACGATCAACTGACTCAACCCGCGATGCGCAACCTCGCGATCGACCAAGGTCCGTGGAATCACGCCGATCACGTCGCCCCCGCGCTGCAACAGCGTATCGGCGAGCACGCCCATCAAACCGACATGCGCGCCGCCATACACGAGCCCGATGCCACGGGCGTGCATCGCATCGGCGAGACCGCGCGCAGCGTCCGCATACATGGGATCGTTTCCAAACGACGAACCACAGAATACGCACAGCCTTTTCACGCGCTGACTTTCAGTCCTCGGCGCGCGAACGTCAAGCGCAAGCAGCTATCCGGTCGACACCTTCGCGGCCGCTTGGCGCTCGAGCAGCCACTGTTTCAGCTCGTCGGCCGGCCGCGGCTTGCTGAAGTAGTAGCCCTGAATCTCGAGGTGGCCGAACGGCACGAAATGGTCGAGCTGCTCTTGCGTCTCGACGCCTTCGACGACGACATGCATCTCGAGACCGCGTGCGAGCGCCATGATCGCGGCGACGACCGAGACGTTTTTTTGCGACGGCAGCCCGGTGACGAACGATCGGTCGATCTTCAATGTGTCGATCGGAAATCGCACGAGGTAGCTGAGCGACGAGTAGCCGGTACCAAAGTCGTCGAGCACGATCCGAGCGCCCATCGCTTTGAGCTCCTCCATGACGTGATGACTCTGCTGGCTGCCTTGCATGACGACGCCTTCGGTGATCTCGAGCTCGAGGCGTGAGATCGGAAAGCCCGTTGCTTTCAGCACCTCCGCGACCTGGTGCACGAAACCCTGCTCGAGAAATTGGCGCGGCGAGATGTTCACCGACAAATCCACGTCCAGGCCGAGGCCCAATATCGTCTCGCAGGCAGTTCGCAGCACCCACTCACCGAGCTCCACGATCAATCCTGTCTCTTCCGCGATCGGAATGAACTCCGCGGGTGACACTTGGCCCAAAGTCGGCGACGTCCAGCGCACGAGCGCTTCCACACCCTTCGCCTCGTACGACGGCAGTGAGATGCGCGGCTGGAAGTGCACGGCCAGCTCCGAAGGTGTCTTGCCGCTGCGAGCAGCGAGCGCGCTACGCAACCCGCGTTCGAGTTGCATGCGCCGCAAGACGCGATCCTGCAGCACGTGCATGAAGATTTGATACTGGTTTTTTCCGGCTTCGCGCGCGTGATGCATCGCTGCGCCCGCATGCTGAATCAGCTCGTCGGCGGTGCGCCCGGCCTCGGGGTAGATCGCAATTCCGAGGCTCACCGAGAGCACGAGCTCCGAGTTTTGAAACGTGTAGATATCGGTGATGCGATCGACGATCCGCTGCGCGAGCGACGCCGAGCTCTCCGCACCGGCGTGCCGCGACAGCACGACGATGAACTCGTCGCTTCCGGTCCGCGCGACCAGCTGCGTCGCTTCCGCGGCCTCCGAGCCGGGTGCAGACGAGTTCGAGTTCGAGACATTCGCTGAATCGTGCGCGCGCAAGCACTCACGCAGACGTTCAACGACTTCGACGAGCAGCTTGTCGCCTACGACGTGACCGTGCAGGTCGTTCACGCGCGTGAAGCCGTTCAGCTCGATCGCGAGCGCCGCGACGGACTCGTCTCTACGATCGTTCGCTTCGAGCAGGTGCGCGAGGTAGTTGCGCAAATACGTGCGATTCGGCAACCCGGTCAACGCGTCGTGGTACGCGAGCTGTGCCGCCCGCCGCTCCGCGAGCCAGCGCTCCGTCATGTCCTGAACCGCACCGAGCAAGCGCGGTGTGAGCCGGTCCTCTTCGTCGACCCACTCCGCTTCGTGATGCACGATGCGCTCGCGGCCGTCCGGCAGCACCATCCGATAGTCGAGCGAGTGCGGCGTGAACGACGCGAGCGCTTGTTCCACCATCGCGCGATCATCGGAATGGACCCAACGCAAGAGCGCGTTCACGCCTTGTGTGCCGCTCTCACGCTCGATGCCGAACACCTCGGTCACTTCGTCGGACCAGCGGAACGAACCGTCCGCCATCTGATGTTCCCATTGGACGAGCCGTGCCGTGCGTTGCGCGCGCGCGAGCCGTTCGGCGCCCTCGCGCTCGCGACGCAGCGACTCCGCCGCGCGCAGCAAGTAACGCAAGCGGTACGGCAACAGCGCATACGGAACCGGCTTCGTGACGAAGTCCGTCGCGCCGGCATGGTACGCCGTGTCGATCGACTCGACGTCGTCGCGACCGGTCATCATCAGGATCGGCACCGCATTCGACTCGACCAGCGAACGAATGCGCCGGCACACTTCGTAGCCGTCCATGCCGGGCATCATGACGTCGAGCAGTACTGCGTCGGGCTCACGCTCGCGATACAGCTCGAGCCCCGTGAGTCCGTCGTCCGCCTCGATCACTTGAAAGCCCGCAGTGAGCAGGACTTCCTTCACGATCGTCCGCATCGCCCGATCGTCGTCCACGACGAGGATCAGATCCGGATCACCGGCGCGCGTCACGCGGAACCCTCCTCGATCTGCCGCTCCGCGATCAGGATTTGTTCGAGCGCGGCGCACGATCGCGCGTACTGAGTACGCAACGACTGCAGCTCGGACGCCACTTGCGCGCGCACACCGGAGCGCTGCGCGGATTCGATTCGCCCCAACGTCTGCGCCAGCTCGACCGCGCCGAGCGTCGCGCTGATGCTCTTCAAGCCGTGCGCGATCTCGCCCTTCGAAGGATTGCCACCACGCATCTCGGTGAGCAGCTGTTCAATCCGCGCGGGCGACGACTGCAGATAGTCCGTGATCGAGTGGATGACGAGGTTCGGGCGACCGGGCCGGCATAACGCGCGCAAACCAGCGAGAGCCGCGAGATCGAGCACCGGTTCGCTCGGCAGCTGTGCGCTCGGACGTGCGTATGTTTGTGTGGTCTGCGTGGTTTGCGTGGTGGCGGGCGCCTGCTCCGGCTGTTTCGCGATCGGCCCCGACTCGGCAGCCGCGCCGTTCACGTAGCACTCGAGGAGCGTGCGCAGTTGTGAGAGCGTCACCGGCTTCGTCACGAATTCGTTCATGCCTGCCGCGATTCCGCGCTCGCGATCCGGCGGCAAGAAACTCGCGCTCACGGCCACGATCGGCACTCGTCGCAGCTGATGGCTGCGTTCGTGCTCGCGGATCGAACGCGCCGCTTGAAAGCCATCGACGCGCGGCATCTGACAGTCCATGAACACGAGATCGAAGTGCGTCTTGAGCACGGCCACGCAGGCTTGCATTCCGTCTTCTGCGATCTCGACCTCGCAACCGAGGTGGCTGAGCTGGCGCGCGATCATCTCCCGGTTGATCTGATGGTCCTCGACCAGGAGCACGCGCGGCACTTTCGAGCGCGACTCGTCGGCGATCGATGGCGGCCCGTCGCCGGCGGCCTGCGTCGTCACGGCTCCGTCCTTCCGCCCATCACCACCTCGCCCGCAGGCAGCCTTCCATCCGAGGTTATCCGCGCGCACCTTCGTGATCGAAACGATATCGGATCACCGGGCAGATGGCTTGAGGCGTCCGCGTCGGGCGAACGCCTACGACGGCGCGACACGATGCAGGCGACCATGCTACGTCTCGGGAGAGGAGCCCACCCATGACCGAACACGTCCGCGTCACCGTCGAAGGCGGCATCATGCGCCTGACCCTCGCGAGGCCTGAAAAGAAGAATGCGCTCACGAGCGCGATGTACGGCACGCTCGCAGATTCGCTGATCCGCGCCGACTCGGATCGCAACGTGCGCACGGTCTTGTTCGAGGCGGAGGGCGACGTTTTCACGGCCGGAAACGACATCAACGACTTCGCTGCCGTCGCCAGCGGTACGCGCCCGCGGAGTGAGATGCGCGGGTTCGACTTCATCACCCAGCTCGGCAAGGCGCAGAAGCCGCTCGTGGCTGCAGTGTCGGGGCACGCCGTCGGAGTCGGGCTGACGATGCTCCTGCACTGTGATCTCGTGTTTGTCGCCGAAGACGCGAAGCTTTCGGTTCCGTTCGTGAACTTGGCGCTCGTCCCGGAAGCGGCTTCGAGTCTGCTGTTGCCGGCGCGGATCGGTCACGCGCGCGCCTTTGCCATGTTCGCGCTCGGCGAGGCGATCGATGGCAAGACTGCGCTCGCATACGGCATCGCCAACGCAGCATTGCCTCGCGCCGAGGTTCGCCCGCGAGCCCTCGCCGCGGCTGAAGCGCTCGCATTGCGCCCGCTCGAGAGCGTGGTAGCGACGAAGAAGCTGATGCGCGATTCGGAAGCGATCAGCGGCGTGATGGCTCGCGAAGGCGCGTTGTTCAGCGAGCGCTTGAAGAGCCCGGAAGCCGCCGAAGCGTTTCGCGCATTTGCGGAACGCCGGCCGCCAGACTTCCGCAAGCTGGGTTGAGAACAGCGAAGCGCGTTGCGCGCCTCGCAACTCTGCGGACGCGGCTTGCCACGTCCGTGAGGCGCTAGCAGCCCTCGCCTTACTGGTTCCGCAACCGCAAGCAGCGCCGTGACTCGGCCCAGTCCGCCTGTTAGAACGAAGCCGTTCATGAGCCGGATTCGCATCCTGATCGCAGACGACCACGCCGTTGTGCGTGAGGGTCTCGTTCGCGTGCTGTCCGATCAGCAGGACATGCGCGTAGTCGCAGAGGCCTCAAACGGGGACGAAGCGATCGCGGCCGCACGCACGTCCGACCCGCACCTGGTGCTGCTCGACATGCGCATGCCCGGCCTCGGCGGCGCCGCGGCGATTCGCAAGCTCCGCGAGTGTTGCCCGCGCGTTCGCGTGCTCGTGCTTTCGATGTACGAGGACCCGCACTACCGGCGCGCTGCGCTCGCAGCCGGAGCCCACGGGTATCTCGGCAAAAGCTCGAGTAGCGACGAGCTGGTGCGCGCGATTCGAAGCCTGAATGCGGGTCAAGCCGTGAGCGAACGCAGAGCCTCGGAGGCCTCGCCGCGGACGGCGGCAGCGCTCAGCGCGCGCGAACAAGAGATCGTCCGCATGATCGTGGCCGGTCGGACGAGCCGCGAGATCGCAGTCGAGCTCGGCATCACGAAGAGCTCGGTCGACACGTATCGCGCGCGCGTCTCGCGCAAGCTCGGCGTCGATAGTCGCGCGGAGTTGTTCGAGCGCGTGGCGAGCCTCGGCGAGCCTGCGAAAGAAATCCCGTGACCGAGCCCGAACGCCCGGCTGCGAAACCACCGCTGCTGACGCGCCAGCGCGCGGCTCGCGACGGCGTGCTCGCAGTCTTGACCGTGTTGTTCGGAGCGCTCTGCTTCGTGGAGTACGACACAGCCGAACGCGTCACGAACGCGCTTCGCCCGCTCGAGCACTTCGAGCTCGACGACCTGATCCTCGGCTCGGGCCTCGCGGTTCTCGCGGCGGGTTGGTTCGCGATGCGACGCTGGCGAGACGCGATGCACGAGCTCGCAGCGCGGGAAGCGAGTGAACGTGACAAGGCTCGCTACGTACAGCAGCTCGAGCGCTTGTCGACGCAGCTGATCGAAACCGAGGCGAACGAACGGGCGCGCATCGCCGGCTTGTTGCACGACGAGATCGGCCAGACACTCTACGCCTGTCGGTTGCAGCTCGAGAGCGCTCGAGGGCGCAGCGTCGAGCCGGAGCTCTCGCGGCAGCTGGAAGCGGCGCTCGAGCTCGCGAGCTCGGCGATGGAACGCACGCGCGATCTGACGATCGATCTATGCCCGCCCGTACTGCGCGATCTAGGGCTCGGGGAAGCGCTGGAGTGGCTGGTCGAGCGCAGTCGCGAGCGCTGGCAACTCGCCGCGAAAGTGATTCCCGGTAGCGAGTGGGAACGCGTCCCGACCGCCTGGCGTGAACCGGTTTTTCACTCGGTGAACGAGCTGCTTGCCAACGTGGCCAAACATGCGCGCGCGACCGAGGTCGAAGTCTCCGCAGCTACCAGCGGCGACGGCCGGCTGCGCGTGTGTGTGCGTGACAATGGCTGCGGCTTGCCGCGTGATGCTCGCAACCGTTCAGGCTTCGGCCTGTTCAGCATCGAGCGTCGGATGGCGTACCTCGGCGGCCAGCTGAGTGTCGAGTCGGCGAGCGGAGCCGGCACGTGCGCGGTGCTCGAGCTGCCTCCGTCGCACCACTGACTAGGTGTTGATCGGGCCTTCGGGATCGAGCGGCGAGCGCCGGTAGTCGAGCGGTGTACGCCCAGTCCAGCGCCGGAACGCGCGATGAAACGCGGCGGTCTGCGAAAACCCGAGCAAGCCCGCGATCTCGGAAAACGACAGCTCCGAGCGGCGGACGTAGCGCAGCGCCAAGCGGCGGCGCAGGTCTTCGAGCAGCGCCTTGTACGTCGTGCCCTCGTCTTCGAGGTGCCGTGCGAGCGTGCGTTCACTCATGCTGACCTGCCGTGCGATCTGCCCGAGGCCCGGCGTGCCTTGTGCGAGCTGCTCGGCGAGAAGCGCGCGAACGCGTTCAGTGAGACTGTGCGCGCGCGGGAGCTCGGCCAGCATCGCTTCGGCGTGCTTGCGGATCAATGCGTGCAAGTTCGGATCGGCGCTCCGTACCGGTGTCGTCAGGTAGTGGGCCGGCGCGGTAAATCCGCTGAACGGCGCTCCGAAGCGAAACACGGCGCCGGGAAACGTCAGCTCGTACTCGCGCCGATTGGGCGGCTCGGGATGCGTGAACCACACCTCGTATTCGAGCGGCTCCGGCGATTCCCAAAAGTGTTGCGAGCTGATGTGAAACGCACCGGATTGAAAGTCGGCTGGGCCGCGCGGCAACGGAACCACGCTGTCGAGCTGGATGATCACGCGCTCGGCTTCGACGTGGACCGAGAATCGAAGTGCGTCGTTGATCAGCCGCATGTAGCGGCCGGTCGCATTGGCGGCATCACCCCAGGTCGCGGCCGAGCGCGCGGCGTATTCGAGTGCCCCGTAGTCGCCCGGCGCGATCTCGCGCGCGGCTTTGAGCCCGATGTCTTCGTCGCCAGTCAGGACGATCGCGCCGGCGAGTAGCTCGTGCACGGTGGAAATCGGCACGCGCTCGTCGGGGTCCAGCGCCTCGAGCGGAGCCAGCAACTCGGCGGGGATCGCTGGATACTTACGCAGCAGTCGTACGAATGGCGTGACCACTCGCAGCGAGTAACAAAGCTGGCTCGTCTCCGGCGGTGCCTTCACAGCGCTGACGAATCTAGCACGAGCTGCCGGCTCGCTAGGCCGGAGTCGTCATCGATTCGCCGAGACGCGCTCTAGCCAGGATCCAGGGGCCGCGACTCGAGCAGCGTGCTGGAAAGCCTGCGCGACGTCATGTAAAGACAACTTGGCATGGCGAAGCCGTTGCAAAATCAGGTGCGCGCGCTGCGTGAGTCGCGCGGGCTCTCGCAAGTTGCACTGGCCGAAGCCGCGCGGCTGACCCGCCAGAGCGTGGGCGCGATCGAGACGGGTCGCGCTACACCCGCGGTCGACGTCGCGCTCCGCGTTGCGCAGGCGCTCGACTGCCGGGTCGAGGATTTGTTCACACAGCCGGCCGCGGAGTCCGTGTCGGCCGAGCCGGCGAGCAGCGCGCTCGGTCCGCGGGTCGCTCTCGCCCGCGTGGCAGGTCGTTGGGTCGCGCACCCGCTCGACCGCAGCGACATACGGCATGCCGCCGATGGTCTCGTGACGGCCGGGCGCGGGTCGCGGACAGCGCGTGGATCGATCGCCGTCCAACCAATGCGGCCGACGTCCGAGCTCGAGCGCACGTTCGTGGTGATGGGCTGCGCTGCTGGGCTCGGGGTTCTCGCAGATCGGCTGAACTCCCGCGCGGGATCAGGTTCGGGGCGCTGCCTCTGGTTGTCGCGAACGAGCACGGCGGCGATGGACGCGCTCGCGCGCGAGCAGACGCATCTCGCGGGCGTGCACCTCGTAGACCCGGAAACGGGCGCGGCGGATCTGCGCCAGGTACGGACGCTCGCTCGCACGCGACCGCTCGCGCTGATCACGCTCGCACGCTGGGAAGTCGGTCTCGTCACCGCCGCGAAAAATCCGAAACGCATTCGGAGCATCGCCGACTTCGGCCGCCGTGAGCTGCGCCTCGTGACACGCGAGTCGGGTTCAGGTGCACAACGCGTGCTCGAAGCGGAGCTGCGGCACGCCGGCTTACCGCTGTCGCTCGCACGTTCAGCCCGGGTCCGGGCGAGCGGCCAGCTCGAAGCCGCGTGTGCGGTCGCGATGGGCGCAGCCGACGGCGGCATCGTCTCGCGCGATGCGGCGCTCGCGTTCGGGCTCGAGTTTTTGCCGCTCTCGGCAGAGCGCTACGACCTCGTATTGCCGGTTGCCGAGTTGAACGACTTGCGCGTGCGACGTCTGCTGGACGAAGTGGCATCCGGGGCGTTCCGCCGTGAGCTCGAGTCTTTGGGGTACGACGCGCGCACGTCCGGTGATCGCGTTACCGACCTATCTGCTTAACAAAGGAGTCGCGATGTTCACCCGACGTTCGCCAGTGCTCGGACAAATACAGATTGACCTGTCGATGGCGCAGGGCTTCGGCTTCGTGGTGCCCGCGCGCGTACGAGGGAATACTCTTCGTATTTCGAGTTCGCGCGCGAGCGCCACGGAGCCGAAGAACAAGCCAGCGGCGGGTCAATCTGTGTTTGTCCGAGCACTGATTCTTTCGACGTTCTTGTTGCTCGCCTGCGGTGGGGCGAAACAGGAGTCCGCCCCAGTACCACCGGCACCGGCACCAGCCGCCGCGCCCGAACCGGCACCGGCCCCCGTACCGGCCAAAGAAGAACAACTCGTCGTGTTCGCGGCGGCTTCGTTGCGTGACGCGTTCACGACGTTGAGTGACGCGTTCAAGGCGGCGAACTCCGGGATCACGGTCACGCTGAACTTCGCCGGTACCCAAGAGCTGCGGACGCAGCTCGAGCAGGGTGCGCAGGTCGATGTGTTCGCCTCGGCCGATCAAAAGCACATGGGCGAGTTGCTCAAAGCCGGGCGCGTCAAAGACCCTGCGTTGTTCGCGCGCAACGAGCCGGTGATCGTCGTCGCGAAAGAGAGCGCGAAGAAGCTAAAGGGCATCGCGGATTTGCCGAAGCTGAAGAAGCTCGTGATCGGCGTGCCTGAAGTGCCGATCGG
>Ga0193753_10001613_pt1 | contig 19080 bp, 27 predicted proteins | sample H1c2metaG_FD_144925 | JGI IMG/M metagenome (GOLD analysis project Ga0193753, IMG submission 144925) | Soil microbial communities from a riparian zone of the East river system, Colorado, United States - H1c2 | ecosystem: Environmental > Terrestrial > Soil > Riparian zone | place: USA: East...
TTCCGGGACATAGGCGCCATCGCGCTCTATCGGCTGACCATCGTTGCCCGGCGTCTTGCCGCGCTTGATCTGCTTCATCATCTCGTCCAGCCGCAGCTTCTCTTTGCGCTTATCGGCCTCGTCATATTCCTTCAGCTTCTTGCACAGGAAAAAGCGCAAGGGCTTGCCGAACTGATCGACGCCAGCATGGCGTTCGATGCGCGTTCCGGCGCCGGTCTGCCGGCCATCCTTGGCCAGCTCGTGGTCTTCCACGAAGTCCCAATCGTCGTGCACCGTCTTGTTCTCAAGACGCCCCGGCCGATCCGCTATCCAGTGGTAGCGATAGAGAGGATCGTTCTTCATGTGATCGGGGATCGACAGCCGTAAATGCGAGTTGACGCCCATGTCCTGGCGGCGACGACGCACGGCCTTGGTTTCTTCCGCACGGGCGCGCGGCGGCATGGTCGGCTCTTTCGGCGGCCGGCCTGGACCGCGCCTGATTTCAAGATCGGTCATTACTGGCTCCAATAGGCTGCGGCGGCGTCCGCCTTGTCCTTGTACAGGCCCTCTTTAATGTGGCCCTCCATCACCCGGCGCTCTTCGCCCGGAATATCCGTGAAGCCCTTGCCCTTCGGGGCGGCAGCAGTGCGCTGCCCAGCCTCCACCGCGCTATGGCCGTTCTTGGCCGCAGGGGTCTTGCTGAACTTCTCGGGAAAGCGCCGGATTATCTCGGCGCGCGTCTTGGCGAGGTTTTCGGCGATCGTCAGCCCCGGCTCGTCTTCCATGAGCTGCTCGTGGATGCCCTCGGCCGCCCTGTTCAGCATCTTGCTCTTGGTGAACCAGGGGTTTTCGTTCACCCATCGCTCAACGTCCGGATGCGGCTGCTTTGCACCCTTCTCGGGCTCTTCCTTGGCGGTAGGCTTCCCAGCCTCCTGCTCCGCCTCGTAAAGCTGCTGCTCCATCTGGTTCTGGCGGTCATATTCCGCCGTGTCCCCAACTTCGACAGCAGCGCGGCGAGCGGCCTCGATCTCGCCGTACATCTTCTTGCGCTGGACCTTGTTCAGCGTCTCCATCTTCTCAAGACGCTTTTCAAAAAGCGCTTTCTCGGCGGCAACCTGCTTCTTCAGCTCGCGGTTCTCGCGAGTCAGATCGTCAACTGACTCCCGAATTTTCGCGGGCTTGGTGCGATCCAGAAAGGTTTCAGCGTCAGTCCATCGGGACGTATCACCCCTCCATTTCGCCTTAGGCTTCCAGCCAGCTTCAATGGCCTTGGCCTCGATCTCCGAGACCTCGTCATCGCCGCCGTCTTCACCTTCGGCCGCCTGGACCTCGTCCTCGCCCTCTAGGGCGTCGTCTTCATCTGCCATGGTCATTAAAAAACCCGCGATAAGCGGGTCGTCTCCTCTTAGATTTCGGCCAGATGCTTCTTCTCGCGAAGCATGTAGCCCATGATCGGCCAAAGCTGCCGGATTGCATCGTCGCGAACCAGCTTGCGCCCATACCCCTCGTCAAAATTCTTAGGATCGGCAGGCGCCGATTTACCCACCAGCACATAGCCGTTCCTGAGCTTGAACATGCCCACCGTCATATGCGGCGCGAAGGACGGGTGAATGTATTCCTCGGCCACGATCTGCGCTTCCAAATCGGCAAGCGTCACGCGCTCAGTGCCGGGATGCTGGACGGCTGCAGCCTCGGCTTCGGCTGCCTTCAATGTCTCGGATGTCATGCGATTTTACCTCTTTCATAAAAAACCCCGCTATCAGAGCGGGGCGTCCTCTCAGTTAGTGGGTGCCGTCTCTCCGAGCTGTCACGCCGTTCCGCACCTCTGAGCCGAAGCTCAACTTCGCATGGCTAGGACGTACCGATATGTGGCGGGCCGCACCCAACAGGGCCTGCTAAGCCATAGCCGGAGAACTACTCCGGGCACCCGCCTTCCCGCAGGAGGGAACTCAATGCAGCGTCTGAAACTCGCCCGGATATTTTTTCCGCACGATCGCTTCGACCTGCGCTAGATTCTGTTGCAACGTCAGGTTCGGCTCATCGCGCATCAGCCGCATGTGCTCGACCTGAGCCATCTCATTCAGGAAGCTGTTTTCCAGATACCATTTGTTGTGCATCGCCCATTCGTGGACGATCACAACCTCGCCCCATCGGTCCTGAGCGGGCGTAAGCTGCTTGATGCGGCGCCCCTTCCACCGCATGCCCAGCTCAGTGGCGAACGCGCCAATCAGGAAACTGCAAATGACCAGCAGGGCATAGGTCACGATGATGAAGATCAGGTCGCGCATCCCTAAAACTCCAGCACCGCCACGATATCCTTGTCGTTCAAGAGGCGATATTCGCGCGGCTCTTCATGGCCACGCTCGTTGATCACCGGCTTGCCCTGCACCAGCATCCCCGCATAGCGGGCGAAGACGATCCGCTCACCAATCACGGGCAGGCGGCTGGCGGCCGGCCAATCATGATAGCTGAACGCGGCGGGCGACATGGCGATAATGCGGCCCGTCACGCTCCCGTGCGCATACATCGCGGCATAGGCTTCCGGCACGGCGATATTGGAGCGGCGCGCGCGAATCTGCGTTTCGCTCTCGTCCGGCAGCACCAGCACCTTGAACTCGGTCGGAACGATGCCGCTATCGTTGATGCGCACGAGGTCCTCGGCGACGATGTTGGGGTCAGCTTCATCGGGCATTATCGCACCAAGGACGCGGTGATATGCGTCGCTCTCTTCCTTTGTGCATGGCTCCAGCATGTTTTTCAGATAAACAGGCTGAAACGATCCAGCCTCGGCCGCGTCGCTTTGGGCGTCGCCGTAGACGGGGGTGTTGGCCTCACCAATCCAGCCGATGCCCCATGTCGATACCGGAATCGGCCTCGCCGTTTCCTCGGACGCAATACGCATCACATGATCTTCTGGCGGCGCAGCAGGCCTCTCCTTACCGCTGTAATAATCCGCCTCTGTCTGGCCAGATCGACGTTGATGTTCCTTTATTTCCTGCTGTTCATTCCAAAGCGCCTCGCGCCTCGCCTCGTCATTATTCATTCCTGCATCTCCATCGTCTTTTCGATGTCTGTGATATCTATGCCGCGCACCCAATCGAGCGTCTCATAGCGCTCCCGGCACGACGTCCAATCTTCATCCGCCGCAACGCCTTCCCAGGCGCGGTGCTCGTAGGTCTGCTTGGTGCGCGCCATCTCCGCTTTCAGGAATGTGTCCATGAACCATTCCGTGACCGGTGAGGCGCGCCACTGTTCGAAGTCCTCGGGGGAGGGTTTCATTTCACATTCGCCAGCAATGCGCGGTCGATGACGATGGCCGCAACGCGCGTGAGGTCCTCGATCGGCCAATCGCGCATCATGACCCAGTATTCGCCTTCGCTCATGTTCATGCCGCCTCTTCTTGCTGAACCGCTCCACGGGCGCGAATGGCCGCGCCAACCTCGGACAATGCGCAGGCGATGTTCTGGTCGCTGGACAATGGGTCTGCCTTGGCAAACTCATGGGCTTCAGCGAAGACAAATGCCGCACAAGCCTCACGCTCGGCGGCTGCCGCTTCACGAAGAGCGGCGGCGATGGCGCCTCGAAGACCCGTTTCATCTCGCGGAGCAAGTTCGCCATTGACGAAGCTGTCTATGACCTCCCGCGCCTTAGCTTCGAATGCGTCGGTCATGCCGCCTCGCCTCGCTCCGCAGCCTCTTGCTGCTTTTCCTTCAGCGCCATCTCGCGCTCTGCAAGCGCCGCCTCATGCGCCGTCTTGGCGTTCTGCAAGCGCTGCGTTTCCGTCGCGAGCGCCTGGTCCTGGTCCAGATGCCCGGACATCACGGCCGCATGCTCCATCGCCGATTGCTGGTGAATCGACTGCGTTTCGACCGAGGTCTTCTCGGCAATCGACAGATCCTTCATCGCCGACGCCTTCTTCTTCTGCACTTCGGCCTCGGCATTGGCCTGCATCAGCGGATCGGGACCTTCCGGCGTCGGCTTGATGAGCTGGTCGATGTCCTCGATGTTCGCCGCTATGAAAATGCGGCGCAGGCCCTGCTCCGTATTCATGTTCGGGTGGCCCATATTGGACTCGATGATCTGCGCCTTGGCCATCTTCTGCATGTCCGTGACTTGGCTCGGATCGGCGACCGGCACAATATCGCAGTTCTCGTATTCGTAATCGCCGGCCATGGTTGGGCGCTCAAGATGCACGGCGAGCTGCGGCGGGAGTTCCTGAGGGGGCTGCTGCATCTGAGGGGCTTGGGCGGCAGCGCCTGCGGAGGATGCCGTCGCGGTACCGCCGCCCATTGCCTCACCGGCCATCGCTCCGGGAGCTTGCGGGGCGCCGCCACCTCCGGCGCCAGTTCCTGGCTCCATCGGAGGGCCGCCATTGTGGCCCATCATCGATTGCTGCTTGAACTGCTCGACGGCCTGCAGCACCTGAGGCGATGGCGACCAGTCGATAATGCGCTGATATTCTTCCTCATCGGGATAGCGCCGGTTCAGCTCATAGAGCAGCCTGAATTCCCTGGCGAGCGAACGAAACAGCCGCTTGATGATCGAGGTGAAGACCTTCAGGCCCTGCTCGATCAGCGCCAGCAGCGTCGTCGGCTGCATGGTCTGAGCATGCGCGTCGCCGGTCAGCACGTCCTGCACGGATGCGATCTGCTTGCCGGCGTCGATCAGCAATCCCAGCACCTGGAACAGCACCGGCGAGGGCCCATGGAAATTATGCGGCACGATGGCGTCACGGATATTCTTGCCCGGCACGTTAAGCTGGGTCCACTCGTTCATCGCAATGCGGATCTGGGCCTTTTTCAGGTTCATGCCAGACCCGAGGAACCCGCCGCCTGAATTCTGAAGGTGCGCCGCGTCGATGATCTGATTGAGCGAAGTGTTGACCGCCTCGCCGATGGCACGCAGCAGCCGCCCGAATCCGATGCCGTAGAAGCCGCCATTGGGGTCCGGCAAAAAGGGGAAGTGCACGAAGTAATCGCGGCGCGGAATGCGCACGATCACACCGTCCTCACGCACCCTGGTCTTCTGCAAGTCGTAGTTGGCCACGACGCGCACGCACTTGCCTGAATCCTTGTGCACCGTGACGATCCAGGGCTCGCGCAAGCCATCGCCGTCCAGGTCCTCGAAACGGTGCTGCTCCAGAAACACATGCGGCGCGTCGCTATCGCTGGGGCTGTCAGTCTTGCCGTCCGGGCGCGCTATGCCAGGCGTGCCGCCGGCCGATCCATATTCGAACTCGAGGAACGTCTCGCCGCGAATGCGCTCTTCGATCTGATAGGGGTAAAGCTCGATTTCGTGCGTAATGCGCGGCACATCACGCAAGCTCTTGGTGTTCTGATTGACGACGACGTTCATGGCCGAAATGAAATCGGAGCAGTTCTTGTTGTTCTCGACATCGCGATAGACCTTCTTGAACCCGTCGCCCAGCACCGGAAGCTGGTGGCACATGGTGTCGGTTTCGTTTTCCCAGCCATCCATTTCCTTCAGGATCTGGTAGGACATGTGCGTCGAGACGCGCTCGGCCCGCGCCTGCTTCAGCCCCATGGGATCGGGACCGATGACCTTGATTTTCACGATTTTGTCGCCCGGAACCATCGCCGGATAGGACCGCGCCCCGAACTGCAAGGCCGAGTTGGTGAGGATAGGATATTTGATGTTCGAGGCTTTCTCGAACGGATAGTTCTTCACCTCGGATTTCTGCAACACGGCGTCCATGGACAGCCGCGCCTCTTCCTCCCAATCCGACCGCGACGACTTGTCGATGGTGTATTCGTCGATGACGCGCGAGGCCATGGCGCTCAGTACATCCTCGGCCAGCTCCCCGGCGATATTGGCGCTTTCGTCCCACTTCTGCAGCTGCTCAAGCGGGTGCGGCTTTTGCTGCTGCTCTTCGGTGGGCATTTCAGGATCGGCATCATCGTCCTGATAGATTTCAGGAAGCGCCATGAGCCTCACCAAAGTACGAAGACTTGCATTGATCGCAACAGTCTAGCCACGGCCCGCGAGGCAATGGTGTTGGCCTCAAATACTCAAGCGCAAATGCAATATTTCTAACGCTTCCGCCATGCTTAATTAACTCTTCGCATTCAAATCGGAGGATTTGTTGCAGGGCGATACCGATTCCGGAGTATCGCTTTATATCCTTCCGACCTAGGATCATGATCGCCGTCTCAAAAAGCGGCCGCTTGCTCATCTTGAGCAAGAGTTTCTTAACTTCATGGCGTCCGCCTACGTTGCATGCCGCGCGAATAGCCTTTGGCACAGCTTCGCCCTCGCCGATCTCCTGATCGTCGATTGGGTAGAGTTCGGGGAGTGCCATCAGGTGTTAGCCGACCTTACTTCGAATTCGCCGGTTGCCTTTCGGATGATCGTTTCCCCATCGAGGGCGCGCACGACGCCGTCGCTCGTTGCCACGTCGCAGCACGCAAATACTTTGCCAGCCCACACCCCAAACTGCGGCGGAAGCGGACCAGCCTGGTACGTCGTGATGGCTCCGCTTGCGACGGCTTCGGCAAACCAACTTGGCCATGCGAAACCAGGGGCGACGCGAACGGATTCGATGCGGTGGATTTGGGGGAGGGCCAAAGATCAATCGTCCAATTCAGCTTCAAGCTGGTTCGCTGCCCGGCGCAACAGCTCACGCGATTCCTGAAAAAGCTCAACGTCATCGGAATCCGACAACTCACGCAGCTCTCGGATCATCTCGCGGATTTCAGCTACGTCCATCTCAATACCCCGTTTCCATCGAGCGGCATCAATTCAGATGCGGGCACGGACTTGTGTCGCCGCGCGCCTGGCGCGCTGCTTTGAACGCCGCCTTCAAAGCGGCATTTCCCTGGCTATACGCCAAGTTCCCAGGCGTATCGTAGCCATGCTTGCGGCCATCATTGTTCAGATAGATTTCCTGCCATCTCGCAACCATTTCCGGCGGCAGATCACGCTCGGTGCGCATCGTCACCGGCTTGCGATCGATAATCACTTCGAACTCGGTTGGCATCTCAATACCCCGTCTCTGCTGACCGGCCGCGATTGCGCTGCCATGGGTCGTCATCTTCATCGTCACTCGGGCGAAACACGATATTCGGGAATAGCTCCGTCAGCGCCCACACCAATGCGTCCACCCTGTCCGCCGTCGTCTCGCCCTCGATGCCGTTATGGGTAAACAAAACCATCTGATCCTCAAGCTCCGGGAACGCCCCGCAATGAGAAATGCGCCCCTGCTCATAAAGCGCGGCGATCGGCTCGGCCCTGGTCACCTTCCCCCGGCTGGCATGCACGCTGGCCACGGGCAGCGTCGGGCGCTCCGATTGCAGCACCGCCTCGACCATCGCCCCGCCCTGGTTGATTTCAGCGACGATGGCATCGCCCTGATAGCGGTCGTAGAGCGCGATGGCGCGCCTTGCCCAGCCCATTGGGCCAAGCCGGCATGATCCATCCTCGAAGACGTATCCCCGGCCATCCACGCCCAAGCCTACCGCGACAATGCCCGTTTCCGCCCCATCCTCGGGCACGCCCTTGTTCGGATCCTTGGCCGCCGGATCGACGCCGATCACGATCCTTGCCATGTCCGGCAGGCGCTTCTTGACCGGCCAGCGATGCTCATCGAGCCCGCGCTGTGTCCACAGGGCGCCGGGCACATCGGTGAGCAACTCGGCCTGCAACTCCTGCCGCCCAAGCCTGGTGCCCTCGTATTTGGCGACGATCTTGGCGTAGAACTTGGCCGATAGATTGCTGCGATTATCCGTGGTCAACCCGCGCGTTACGACCGTATCGGGATCGCTCACCAGCTCCTTGACGATCTTGATCGGGCGCGGCGTCGTAGTGATGACCTGCTTGGGATCGTCGCCGATGCGCAGCCCGAATTGCAGCATGTCGTAGGTCTCTTGGGCATATCGCCACTTGGCCAATTCGTCCAGCCAAGCTGCCTCATGCTCGGGGCCGCGAAGCTGGTCGGGCTCGGTGGCGTTGAACAGCAACGCGCTCGCCCCATTCGGCCAAGTCAGGCTACGCGTCGAGGACTGGTAGGTCGGGCGGAAGTCCGCCGGGTGCGAGGACAGGATGCCTGACGTGCCCTTGACGATGACATCGCGCGCGTCCGCTGCGGTCTCCGCCACGATGGCGATGCGGCCATAGGTGCCGCGCGCCAATGGGGTTTTGCCGCACATGACCGAACGCACCCACTCGGCCCCGGTACGCGTCTTGCCCCAGCCACGTCCGGCCAGAATGAGCCAGTTGGTCCAATCGCCCGGCGGCGGCAGTTGCTCGGGGCGTGCCCAGAACGGCCAATGGTAGAGCAGCGCGTCACGATCAGCCTGAGTCAGACTCTGGATCTCCCGCATCCTCTGCGTTTCGGGCAGTGAGGCGAGCAATTCGGCTGGTGAAGGCATCTATCGTGAGGTGGTGCTCGATCGGCTCATTGGGGTTGCCCTTGAGTTCGACGCTGGTGAGTTTGGGGTGAATGTAGGGAGCAGCAGCTTTAGCGGCATCGATACGAAAGTCCGGCGGAAAGCTTTCATCGTGCATGCACTGGATCATGTATTCGAGCGGCGTGAGGCCGGAGGCTTTGATTTTCTCAACGTTAGCTACCGTTGATTTATTGTGCGTCCCCTTCTGCCTGCCGCCTGATTTTGGGTGTCCCGGCGGCCTACCCGCAGGCATTTCGATCAAAATCCATTTTAGAAATCAGCAGCCTGATTTAGATTTTCCGCCGCCCTTTTTGCCGCCGGCAGGAGGCATGGCAGGCTTGGCGCCGCCTTTTTTGTCGGTCGCGGCTGGCTTGGTCTTCATCGTGGGGGCTCCGTAAATTTCGATGAACGCTTCGGACTGAGTGTCTAGCAGATCCCTGCCTTCGAGCCGACTGGAAAGGGCAACGCATAGCGTGCCATTCAAACTCTCCGGACATGAAAAAACCCGCTTTCGCGGGCTCGGGCATAATTCTGCAATTTGAGAATTAACGTAATTCTGTGTCGTTTTGAAAGTCAAGGGGAAATCACAGGCGACGGTCTGGCTCTCTTCCGTACGTCTCATCGTAGTGGCGTTTCATTTGTCGCTTCATTTCAGCGCGAGCTTCTCGCTCAGGCTTCCCCGCATCCCTGATTTCCGGCCATTTGATTACGAAAGCGATGACGACTGCTGTCGCCATGGCAATCAGGAAAAAAATATTTGAATCGATCATTTCGCATCCCTACCATCAAACCAGCTGCCCCGCCACTCCGGCCACGGCCTCCAGAAACGCCCGACGCTTGTTTCGAGCCCCTGGAAAAAACCGCTCGCCATACTGCGCCGCCGACAATGCCCCCTCAGAGCCGTTTTGAAGGGCCGTGAAGGCCATGAGGATTTTCAGGCTGTCAGCACTCAGGCGAGAGCGCCGGCAGGCATGAGCGCTGAGCTGTGCCATCCAGGCATCGGGTATCGAGGCCGACTGTCCGCCGCCACCGCGCCCCAGATCCCAGCTTGCCGATTTCAGCCGCCCGGAAAGCATCTCCTCGCATAGTGCCCATTCCTCCAGCGCGCGGGCTTCCTCATCGCTGACCATCCGGCCGAGCTCGGTGAGCTGAACGTTCCCGGACTTGGCCATGTCCATGCGCAGCGCGTACGGCGTGAGCGGGGGTTGCTGCCGGACAGGGCGATGCGAGCGCTCACGAGCGGCACGGCGACGGTCGTTGCGAGACTGCCTGACCGAGAGCGGCGCCCCCAATGCGGCGATCCTGGCGCGGCGATGGCGAACGCGGCTGACGCCGTCGAGAATGGCGCTAAACCCGGCGGAGATGGCGTGGCGAAGTTCGTCGTCGGTGAGGGTCATTTCAACGCATCCCGCCCAGCTTGGGTGATCGCATATTTCGTCAGGCATTGAGTGTTTCGAACAAAACCTGCCTTGATCAAGCGCCAAGCCATGACGCCACCGACGCGACCCAACCCCTGTGGGCTTGGCCGTTTTTGACGCCGATATTTTTCGGTCATCATAGCCCCGCCGATACGCGAAGGCGCCGCGCCGGATTCTCCCACGGTGGCGAGAAATGCGAGGGCTCGGCGTTGAGGGTCGGTGAGGGTCATGGGCGGCTCGGCAGGGCGGGCAATTTTACCCAGTGAGTTGGCTTCGGCGTAACGAAACGCATCGCTCTAAATATTCTCCACCAAAGCGGGACCTTGGGCCACGGATATTGATTTGATCTGGCCACGCATCCACACCCATGCTCTGCATCGAAGAAGCAAACGAATTCCGCATCGTCTGGAAGGGTTTTGATCGGCTGCCATTCTATCATTCTAATTTCCTCTTTCTGACCTTTCGGCGGTTTTGGCGTATTGGCTATACACACCCTATAAATTATGGAAAATTACGCATATTTTCCATAACAAACATATACCCTCAATAAAAACCTCCAAAACCGCCATAACCTATAACTATATGATATATATATATATTATTAGATAGGTATTGGCTTTTGGGGTTAGGTTTTGGCAGTTTTGGCATTTCTGGTGTAGACAAGCCGAATGGACGGTCTGCCGCCCTTTGGCGCCAAAACCGCCACAACCTTGGCCAAGATGCCGGCATCTGCCAAAAGCCCGATGATCTTATCGATGTCCTGAGATGGGATTCTGCCGTTCAATTTCCGCAGCAAGTCACGCCTGGAAATCTCCCCGGCTTCGCGCACCAAACGCTCGATTAATTTGTATTTTGCCTGAGCGTCGTTATCGGACATACGCTCTCGCACATCGACCGTCATGATCTGCGCCGAGTGCATCGCAATCGCCTTCCCCCACTCCCAATCCTGCATGGCAAGCGATGCCGATCGGCCGGCCCGCGAGACCGCATGAATGGTTGCCAAGCGCACGGCCATCTCAGCCGTTCGGCTCATCAGCGCGACGATTTCGCTGTCTTCATTCTCGAATATTTCTTCATCGAATTGCTCGTATGCAATCCGCACCGCATCGTCGCCCCACGGCATGATGTCGAAGGCTGGCGCCTCCTGCGAAATATAGGCCATCTTGCCGCCATCCAGATTGCCTTCGGCCTCGCGCATGAGGCGATGCAGGGCGGCGACAACGCTGCCAGGCAGGTCTTTCTTTCCGGCATATTCAGTGGCGCCGTTTGCGCGCTTGCCCGCCTTGATGATCAGGAAGCGATTGATGAACCCATTATCGACAGCTGCCCCGCTCAGCGAGGCGTAGAATTCATCCACAGTTGACGCGCCATAAATTGAAAATGCCGGGCTTTTAATTTTATGCCCCTTGCGCGCCGCGCTGCACGATGTGGATATTTCAGCAAAACTGCGCGGCCATGCCTCGCGCAAAATGGCTCCGATATTCGCCTGATGCGTACCGGCCTTGCGCCCCATGATCGAGGCAAATAATTGCTGCCCGATTTCGTCTATGATCGCGACGCTGCATGGATTGTCGGCAATGGAATTTTCCAAAGCCACGTCGGATTTGAATTTCCCGGACACGACAAGAAACCCCAGGCCAGCAGCATCGAGAATTTCCCCAATGGCGCGCATGGGGCGATCCTTGCCGGCCGCCGTCTCGCCGATGCAGGCAATATAAAGATGCGTACCGGATTCAGTCGGACCGGCCAGATGACGCCCCAAAACCGTTCCGACAATGGCAATCGACGCCGCCAACGCCATCGAACGATTAGGGCGGCGCGAGGTGGTCTCGACGATCCAATCCGACATAGCGCCAAGCAGGCCGCCAGGATAAAGCCAATCTTGCGCTTCAGCGGCCGGAGCAGGCTTTTCGTAAAGCACCTCGCCGGTGTCGTTGTCGATCAGGTCGCCGCGCGCCGACCGCACGAGATTGCGCGCCTTCTCCCTGGCACTCTCGATAAACGCTCGCGCAATTCGCCCGCCCTCTTCGGCAAGCCTGTCGTCCTCATCAGTCCACAGAAACCGCGTCGGTTTCCAGCCGGCCTCCTTGGCATTGTGATAGAGCGTGCCGATCGTGACGCCCGCGCCGCGAAAGGAGCGCCATTTCGTCGCCTGAGCCTCGTGGCTGAATTTCTGCGATGATGACGACCACTCGTCCCAGATCATCCGGCCTTGCGCGCCGTACCGATCTTTCAGCGCCATGCCGTTGAACAGCCAAACCCAATAATCATCGGCCGGCGTGGCGTCGAGCGCATCGCGCAATCGCGCGTCCTCATCGTCGATTGGTTCGATTGAACCATTGCGTAGCGGCGCCACGTCGCGCGCTGGCGGCTTAAGGCTTTCGATGCGAGCCTTGAGCGCCGCGATCGTCTTGGGGGCTGGTGCGATGTTTGCCGGCGTTCCCGGCACATGCGCGCCGGTGATGGTCAGGTAGCGCTTGTCCGCATAGATCTCGATGCCGGCGAAGCGCACCAGATGCGCCCTGTCGATCTTGCCGCGCGCGAACATGCGCACGCCCCGGCCGCTCGGGGACATCTCCGCATAGGTCTCGGCCAATCCAATAATCTCAGCCGCCCACGGGGCGAACGCGCCGGTCTCTGGATCGAAGCAATTATCCAAATCGATGCCGGTCAGATCGTCATCAGGCGAAAGCGCATATCCAACGCCGGCAAGCCGGCGCTTTCGCGCGGCCGCAACAGCCTCATCGAACGATGCCCAGTTCTTTGGGTCGGTCGCGGAGCAGGGCAGGCCAGTACGCGGACTGAGCGGCGGCTTGTTCCATTTCCCCTTGATGGGGTCGAGCACATAATTCCAGGTCAGCCACTGCGGCGTGGCCGTCAATTCTCTCAATGCCGATAGGCGCGGCAACTCTCCTGCAAAACGATAGTCAGGCCTGGGTGGGGCCTCTGCCATCGTCAAAACGGAGCCTCACCATTTTCGATAATCCGCCGCATGTGGCTCTGAAATCCGATGACGATCAGCCCGAGGAACTCCTCCCACTCCTCTTTCGACAGGGCCGCCAGATCGCTCTTGCCGATCCCGTCGAGCCAGGCCCCCGCATCGTCTCCAGCGGCAAGGGCGGCTTTGTGCTCATAGCCGTCCAGCGTCTCTTTGTTCATCATCCAGACTTTCTTCAGCAGGAGGGAGCAGGTGGTGTCGTGGCACGCCCAAAGGCCGGGCCTGAAGCGCGAGGGCTTGTAGCCCTGCTCCCAGGCCTGGCCGCGACAGACAGCGCAGATCAGATGAGAATCGGAGGCGAGGGGGTGGGTCATAGGGCCCAAGCTCCGTGTCGTTTTTGGATTTCTCGAAGCTGCGCAACTCCCTTGAATTTGCCGCCATTCTCGCTGAACCAAAGTCGGATGGCTGCCTCGTACATCCTTCCGGCTAGCCGCTTTGTCGGGTTCTGCATGAGGTCTAGGCGTTGCGCGTCTAGCTCGACTTGGTCATACAGCTCCGCAAGGCCTTCCAGGAATTCGAAATCCGCTCGCGCTTGTTCGTAAGTAATCACGCCGCCTCCTCCCTCGCCGGCATCTTCCGGCCGACATTGGCGCGGTTGCGCTTCAGCCGCTCGCGACAAGCGTCTCGCTGCTCAGGAGACAAATTGCGTTTGGGCCCCTTGGGCTTTTGTGGGTTGCTTGCCCTGTGATCGGCCCAGCGTTTTGCACTGGCAGCTCTTAGTTGCCTTCCACGGAGATTTTTTTGCTCGTCACTTAGTTGTTCTGCGATCTCTAGCGGCGTCATCCACGAGCAATTGCTTACTTCATAATTTCCATTTTTATCTATCCGCCCAAGAGCCTTCCCCAGAGGCCTTGGACCCATGTCTGCTAAGAAATCTTCGAATGAATAGAACCATCGATCGCAAACTGTAATTCCCCGACCGCCATAGCTTTGATAACGATCATTTCCAGGATCAAAGCATCTATTCCTCATTGCAATCCAACTGGTGTATTCTTTTGATTTCAAAAGACCGTGCTTAAATTTAGTTTCTCTTGATTTCTCCCGCCTAAAGCATCCGCAACTAGTAGTCTTGCCGTGAATAATGCTATTGTGACTTACAACGCAATGGGTTGCGCACTCGCATACACAGTTCCAATAATGATGTATTACTCCACATGGAATTTTTCTTACCCCCGCATAACTCTCAACCTTGAGCCGCCCGAACGTTTCACCTTCTAAGTCGGTGAACTGCCGCCAAGTCGGCTTCTCACGCTGCATTAGCGGTTCGATCTGCTTCATTTGGGAATTTCTCTCCGATGATTTCAAAAAACTTGCCGCTCGGACGCACCAGGATTTCGCGCGGCCAAGTCAGCTCTTCGGCTCGGCTAAGCGCCTCTTTCACTGTCGCCGGGATCGGCATTCGACCGCCTGACTTGCGCCAGAAGTGCTCAGCCTTGCCGCGTGCGTAGCCCTCATGTTCGAAGCAAATCCAGCGCCTGTGGACGGCCACCCCGCATTGATAATCGATGCGAAATGTTGGTGGTTTTTCTGGCTTAGAATGAAAATGAAATTCGATATCGAGAACTCTCAGCCACCTTGGCGCGGCCTGCTTCATGATGACGGACGTGCCATCGGCGCTTCCCTCGTGCTTGTCCTTCTCGCTGCGGGGCCATTCATGATTGCAATGCGGGCAGACGAGCGTCGACAGCCCCACGAGGCTGTTGCAGGATGGGCATTCCTTGGCCCTGACGCTGTCGACCTTGACGCGCCCTGAATCGCGCTTGGACCGATCGGCAATCTGAATGTCGTCTATGGGCCCGTGGCGCCTGATGTTGCCTGCCCAGTCCAGGACGAGGCAATCGGCCTTGCCATCCGCCTTCCGCGTCCCGCGCCCCGTCCCCTGGACATATAGGCCGGTGCTCAGTGTCGGCCTCATCCAGCCGATCAGATCGACGTGGGGCACGTTGAACCCCGTGGTGAGCACGTTGACGTTGACGAGGCAGCGGATCTGGCCGGCGCGATAGGCGGCGATGATGCGGTCTCGCTCGCCGCTCGGCGTTTCGCCGCTGACGACTTCGACGCCGCCAACGGCATAGGAGCGGATTTCCTTGGCCACTTCCCAGGCATGCGAGACGCCCGTTGCGAAGATCAGCCACGCTCGCCGATCCGCGCCCAACCGCACCAGCTCGGCGCACGCTACACGCACGCAGGTTTCATCCATGGCGGCCGCTTGCAATTCGAGCGGCACGAACTCGCCGCCGCGCACCGCGACCTTGCCGACATTGATTTCCGTGAGGGTGGCTTTGGAAATCAGAGGGCTGAGGAACCCATCGCGCACGCCCTCGCCAATGCCGTAAGAAAATACGACCTTGTCGAAGAGCGCGCCCTCGCCGCCATCAAGCCGGCCAGAGTCGAGCCGGAAGGGAGTCGCGGTCAATCCGAGCAGCCGCATATCAGGCACGAGCGCGCGGCAATCGGCGATGAATTTGCCGTACATGCTTTCGGACGAGCGCCCGAGAAGGTGGCATTCGTCAATGATCAGCAGATCGAAGCCGCCGAGCTGCGCGACCTTATTGTGCACCGACTGAATGCCGCAAAAGAGGATCTTGGCCCGCGTGTCGCGCCGCCCGATCCCCGCCGAAAAAATCCCAACCGGAGCCCCCGGCCACGCGCGGATCATCTCCTGGCAGTTTTGCTGAATCAATTCCTTCACATGCGCGACGATGCCGATACGCAGCGATGGATATTGCTCGACCAGCTCCTTGCACAGCGTGGCAATGATCAAGCTCTTGCCGGTGCCCGTCGCGGCCTCGATCAGGGCGTTGCCGCCGCCCTCGTCCCAATAGGCGTAGACGGCATCGATGGCTTGGCGCTGGTAGGGGCGGAGGCTATGCATTGGCCATCTCCGCAGCGAGGATGGCCATGCCTATGGCTTCTGTAATTTGCGGAAGAACCGCATTCCCCAGAGCTTCTATTCGAGATCGGTCCATCCTGCGGGATAACCGAGAAGAAACTCGAACTGCTCCGGCGTAATTGGCCGCCCCCCAAAGGTCGCGACATATCTCCGGCAACTTGGCCACTTCTGCATCGAGGGCGCGGTGAAGTTCGCTTTTAGAGTCGGGGTATGCAACGAGCCACCAACGATTTCTTTGATGGTCAGCCCCGCAATCAGCAGCCGATATACGGCGTTGATACGTTCGATAGCCAAGAACTCGCAAGTCTGAAGCCGCGTTGGAGATTGCCGCTTCTTGGACATTTTCGACGATGACGTAGGCTGGGCTGCATCGATCGATGAGACGCAACATTTCCGGCCAGAGATCCGTGGCAATCCGCCTGCCGCGCGAGGCCGTGCTGAAGGGCTGGCAGGGATAGCCTCCACAGATGACATTAGGGGCAATTCGATCCCCCGTGAGCTTTCGAATGTCGTCATGGATAGGCACCTCAGGCCAATGTTTGCGCAGCACGCGGCGGGCGAACGGCTCGATCTCGCAGAAGGCGACGGTGCGCATGCCGGCACGCTCCAGCCCCAGCGAAAAACCGCCAATACCGCTGAATAGGTCGAGCACCTCATGCATGAGGCGCCACCGGCCGATAGCTCTGCGGCTCGGCTAGCTGCCCCGGCAGTGCATCCTCATTCGAGACGAGCAGCCCGAAGGCGATCAAACGACGAAACCGCAGGCGCGTGATCTGCCGCTCGCTTTCCAGGAATGGGGACCCCCTGGCATCGAGCCCGACAAAGCCGTTTGCGGAGACGAGATCCAGCGCGGCCAGATCATGCGGGGTGATTTTCTTGGGCTTCCTCACTGGCCACCCCCATCCACCCACTCAGAGCCATCGGCCATCTCGTAGGTGATGGTGCGCGCGACCGGATCGGCATCGATCTGCTTGCCTGGAACGAGGCCCGGAAGGAATAGATGATCCCAGCATCCTGCTTTCTGCACAGCACGATTGAGCTGTCGCTTATGTAATTCGCACTGCCAGCCGCCATCCACCGGAGTGCTCGATATGCACGTCCGGCAATTGCGCCGCGGCATCGCCCCCTCGTGGCACAGCGCCTTCGCCGGGCAATAGGTGCAATGGAAGGCGGCCTTGCTTTCGGGGTTCTCGTGCAATTTGGAAGGCGGGGAGTGGGCGGCAATTATCCGCTCAGCACCGGCGAGGAGCTGCATGCAGAACACGGTGTCGTGCTCGATGCGCTGAATGTGCAGCTCGTCCGTGTCCTTGTTGTGCGCCATATAGAGCGCGCGGGGAAGGTCGAGCAGGTGCATGTAGATTTGCATCTGGACGTAATGAGCTGGCTTGGATTTTTGAACGCCGTGCTTGACGACCGCGCGCCAGCTCTCCGCCTTGTGCGTCTTCGTCTCGACGACGTGCTGAGTGACGGGTGCCTCTGGGATGCCGACGACCTTGCCATCGATCTTGCCGCGCACATGCCCCTGGCAGGCGGTAACGCGCTCCTGCTCGCCTGAAACCTTGCAGCCGATGGCGCGAAGCTCCTCCAGCATGCGAAGCTCTTCTCGATCGCCCGTCTCGAACAGGCGCAGCATGCGCCCCTGCTTGGGCGGCTCGGTGAAGGCCCAACGGAATTTGTACCAGAGGTACCGATGGCACTCGTGCCCCAGCTCGGATACAGAAATGCCGTCGCCTTCGAAGGCATTCCGGCGGCTCTCATGCCAGGCGTAAATCGCATCGACGGTGTGGGAAATAGGGGCGGGAATTGTGGGCATGACTATACGGCCCTCTCCGGCTATGATGGAAAACGTTCGACTTCCGATTGCGTGAGCGGCTAGCCCCTAGGCCTATAGGGACTAGCCGTTTCCGTTCACGCCGCTTGGGTTTTCGACCACGGACGCCCGCCGGACGCCGCAGCCTTGGCAGCTGGCTTAGGAGCCGCCTTCGCGGCGGCAGGCTTGGCCGCCTGAGCAGGCTGAGCGCTACCCGCTTCCCAGCACTTCGTGATGGTGTTCTGCGGGCCGTAATTGCCCGTCTTGTCGATCCTGATCCCGACGCGGATGTTCAGCGGCTTGAAGTGCAGCTCTTCGGAATCCACAATCGCGCCGGTACCGCACGCATCGCACAGCCGCTTCAGCTGCTGCTGGGCAATGCGCTGAGCGTCGGGATTGGCGTTGACGATGTTCAGCCGGTCCCAGACGCGGCGGCTTTGCTGGTCGCCTGACAGGATTTCGAACACCAGCTTGAGCATCTGCCCGTTGCCGGACTTGGTGTCGCTGATTTCGCTCTCGATGATCTGAGCGAGATAATCCCCGGCCGGAAGCGGCTCGAAGGCGTCTTCCTCGACTTCATCGGGATTGAAGGTCATGCCGAGATTGGCCATGATCGATACTCCTTACGCGGCCTTCTTACTGGCCTTGGGTTGGGATTTGGGTTGCGGCTGGGGGAAGAAGGGCGCGAGCGCGTCATAGCCTTCGCCCTTTTTGTAGAGCAGCTTTTCCGGCATGGAATAGCGGTTCTTCGCCACCCAGGCGGGGCGCCCGTCGCAGTAAATCCAGCGGGACGAGCCGCCGGACGCAGTGGTGCGTTTCTTGCCGAAGCCTTGGGCTTCCTCCTTGATCGACGCCTCCTGATTGACGAGCAGGATCACATCCACCTCGTCCTGGATGAGCGCCAGACCACGCTTATGCAGGCGGATGTCCCAGCGCGGATATTCGGCGCCGGACGGGTTCGGAAACTGCACCACATGGGAGTGCGAGAGCAGCACGATCGCCATGCCCCGGTCGCGGCGCAGCGCATTGATGCCGTCCAGGAAATCGCGCCAGACGCGGTCCGCTTCGACGTAGCCCTTGCCGTAGCCGGGGGCCTCGATGGAGGCCCAGCCATTATCCGAGCAGGTCTTGGCCCAGATCATCGGCTCAAGCTTGTCGATGCTGTCGATGACGACGGTCTTGCGGTCGTGCTCCTCCGAATAGAGCGCGCTGACCGCTTCCAGCACCTGATCGTAATCGGCGAGCAGGCCGAACGTCGCCAGTTCCAAATCGCCCGGCGTGCCGTCTTCGACTTGCAGGAAAACCGGATCGGGGAACTCGCTCGCCAGAGTGGTCTTTCCGACCCCCGGCGGTCCATATATCAGCACGCGGGGCGGCAGCGTCGCCTTCCGCATGGTCAATCCTTCAATGGAAATTGCCATGATTTTCTCCAGTTCATTACCCCCTCCTGTTGGTCCTCGGGATGAGCCCGCTGGAGTAGGGTCATGCCGTCCCTAGCCCCGCATGTGGGGCACGGACTCATCCCTCGGTGTGAATGTGCGCTTGGCCCGGGCGAACAGCCCATAGAGCCACATGGC
>Ga0193753_10001614_pt1 | contig 19074 bp, 19 predicted proteins | sample H1c2metaG_FD_144925 | JGI IMG/M metagenome (GOLD analysis project Ga0193753, IMG submission 144925) | Soil microbial communities from a riparian zone of the East river system, Colorado, United States - H1c2 | ecosystem: Environmental > Terrestrial > Soil > Riparian zone | place: USA: East...
CAGTTAATAATAATATCTTTATAACTATCTTCTTTGAGCAGATGTTTCCATTGATTTATTGTTGCAGTGAAATACTGAGGCCAGTGAACAGGGTACGGGAAATTCATAACTAAATTTAAAATTTATTTACGAATTTTAAGGGAAATGATGGAGACAGTGTGAAAGTTGTGCCGTTGGTGAGGACACCAGACCTTTAGATTTGCTTTAAGTATTTATCTATAAATTATTATTACTATTATTACTTTCTTTTTTTGCTTCTTTTTTTCTTTGTTAGTAACTCAAATTTGTTAATAATTACAATCGAGAAGAGCTTGTGAACTATAGACCAGACAGTACTTTTGGTAAATCCGCCGATTCAGACAAGTTCTTCTTTGATATAAGATGCTTCGAATAGAAATTCAGGCTAACCAGGCCTATTATTAAGGTATCAAAGAAGCTTATATCAATGATTGTTAAAAATCAAAATTATGAAACCGTACAATCACTTTTTCGGAGTAGATGTTTCAAAAAAAACTGTTGACATCACCTACGCCTACCGGCAGGATCTTTCTCATCATCAGTTTACAAATGATGATGAGGGAATGGAGCTATTAATGAAATGGCTTAAGGAGCTAAACCCGGGTTTCGAAAGTACATTGTTTTGTATGGAGGCTACGGGTTTGTATTGCTTTACATTAACTCGTTTCTTGGCCGCCAATTCTATTGATGTCTGGATTGAGCACGGATTGCAAATTAAGAAGGCAACTGCCTTGGCAAGAGGAAAGAATGACAAGATTGATTCGCAACGCATTGCCATTTATGCCACTAAGTATCTTGACAGGTTACGGTTGTGGAAGCCCGTTGATGCTACATTAGAAAAGATCAGGCACCTGGCTAGCCTAAGAGACAGATTGGTTGAAACAAAGAAAAAATTAGAAACTCCTCTCAAAGAATTTGAAGAGACTGGTAACAAGGCAATGGCAAAACTTTTGCGTAAAACAATTAAAAGTTCATTGACTGCGATTGATAAGGACCTAAAAAATGTGGAAGTCCGGATTATTGAAGTTGTCAATGAGGATGACAATTTAAGAATACTGTATAAGCTGATCACATCAGTGGTGGGAATTGGTTTTGTAACGGCAATAAATCTGATCGTCCATACCAATGGGTTTACGATATTGAAAGACACCAGAAAGTTAGCCTGCTATTGTGGGGTTGCCCCATTTGAATTTTCGTCAGGCAGTAGTGTACGAGGCAAGACCAGGGTACACTATATGGCTAACAAGAAGCTTAAATGCAATTTACACATGGCATCATTAAGTGCTGTGAAATTGGACCCAGATCTAAAAACATATTACGAAAGGAAAGTTGCAGAAGGAAAGAATAAAATGAGTGTCTTGAACGCAGTAAAAAATAAACTGTTGGCAAGAGTAATAGCTGTTGTGAATAAACAGCAGGAATATGTGAAAAGATCAGCCTAAAAAGTATTTGTTTTTGTCATAGAAATCGGCGGCCTCTAAAAGTTGACGGGTGGACTTACGAAAGTTTTTTGAGGTTACCTACGCCGGCAAAAAGTCATTAAAAAGCTCGAAAACATCAGTAAAATATGGGCTTCAAGCGATCTTGGGGGGAAGCGTGCATTACATAAAGCATTGTTTCCGGAGGGGATTTTTTATAATGCCCAAAATCATCAATATCTAACTCGGAAAAAGAATCAATTTGTTGAATTAATATCGTCAATTTCAAGCGCTTACAGCGGAAATAAAAATAGGAGTTCTCAAAATTTTATTGAAAACTCCTATCCTGTACCGGAGAGCAGACTTGAACTGCCGACCTTCGGGTTATGAATCGCTAAGCGATAACCTAATCTTTTATTAAATGCTTGTTTGCTACGGTATTAAGTGTTAACTGTTTTATCAAATTTACTGATATTTTGGAAGAAGTGTTAATGATTTTGTTAACTGCATTTTAAGCAACCAGGATTACTCTCAATGAAGGTTTGTTCCGAATAAAAAGGAGTTAGTTAATACTGTCTAGTCTAATTACTTTAATTGCTGTGCAGAATCTTTTTATACCAACATCTGCAATAAAAAAATCAAATTCAGATGAATTGCCGGGTTGCAGGTTATGATAAAATGGTTTCGCAACTTCAATAGTTTTCCCATCACTTGTGGTTAATTCAAAGACCATTTGATTCTTATCACCCTTTTTCCCCCAAGTATAGGGGATCGTACCAATATTTGTTGCAGAGTATTTGACTACCCCTTCATTAGTAACACTACCTTTTCTATTGATGGCATATTCAATCTCCACTTTAAGTAAGACACCCTCGTTACCCTTTATATCAAAGGAAATTTTTACGTTATTTTTTTTCTGTGCTGTACTTGTGGTTAAAATACTACTAGAAAATAATAATAAGCCTATTATTAAAAAAGGCCTTAAGGAGATTCTTGACATGATTACTAATTTTAAGTGAACTGTTCTAGTGAAAGCTCTAAGCAGGCTGGAAACTCATTCTTTCACAATCTTAAAATTGACTTTACCAATAAAATATGTTATTACTGCTGCAATAAGCCCGATAATAAAAATATTTTTCCAGTGCCCATCAAAAGTTGCTGATACAACTGCTCCAAATTTTACGCTACTAAAGTGTCCGCCGATAACATCATCAAATGAAGCACCATTGCCCTCAAATATGTGTAATTCATTGAAGGGGCAGGTTAAGAAATAGCTTGGTATTTTTGTGCTACTAGGATAAGTTATATCTCCAAAAGAGCCATTGTTATTTGCAGGACCTCGAGCACTCCACTCCCCGAAAAAGTGAACAAAAAACACAATCAGAATACCTATAAGAAGCCCTATAAATATCGATTTCATTAGACGTTCTGAAACATTTACAGTTTTTTTCTCCATATCGTTTTCGATCGATTCAGTAATTAACTCTTATCTCTAATCTAAAGATACTACATGTTTTCAAAATTGGGATTATTATCCCAATGTTCTTTTGGTAATTGTTTCTCCCTTTGGGGCGTGGTACAAAAGCATAAAACCAAGCAGCTAAGAAATGATGAGCAATTGCTACTAATAGGTGAGAAAATTAGAAAAGCTCGCTTGGTTAAAGGCTTTACGCAAAGTGAGCTTGCTTACGAATGTGGAGATAAGGATTGGTCTCAAATATCCAGGATGGAAAGAGGGCTTGTCAATTTCTCTATATCATATCTTTTACTTGTTGCAGAAGTATTGGAAATATCTCCGAAGGATTTGTTGCCTTAATAATTTAACTCACGCGATCCCCATCAATCTTTCCATTTTATTCTTTTTTGCATCTCTTTTACCGAACTTCCTAATTGCTTGTTCAAGTAAATTCATATAAACTGGTTGCATTTTCACAATTGATCTTCTCTGCGTATACATTGTCAAAGGATTTTTACCATTCTCAGGATATCTTGTTAATGAAATATGTTTATTTGTTAGAACCGCGCATACGGCAAAAGTCAGGCCTATGAAAATTCCTTCTTGAAAAGTCTCAATTAAATACTTTACAAAAGCAAACACATCCTTATTTGCCCCCGCAGCTGCTTTCATTTTTTTGACCGCCCCAGGGTATCTTTTAAGAATTGAAATATTTAAAGTTTTCAACTCTACATAAATTTCATTCAAATCTTTTATTCGCATATCAATCTGCTCGTCGTTATTGAGCTTGTCAAATACACTTATACTTTCGACCAGTTTCTTATACTGAGCTTCCAATTTCTCCGTAATTGAACTCTTTAATTGCATATCTATTTTTCCCTTCTCATTGACCAAATGTCTGCGATACATTTTTAATAAATTATGCCCTATTTCTTTCAGGTCTTTCTCCGTTATGAAATTATATTCCAACCCAAATGCCTTGTTAGCTTTTTCAGTGGCTTGTTGAAATAGCAAATAAGAAGTTCTGTAATGAGATTTGTGATACAATATTCTTGCTGACTTTAGGTCACTTAAGGCGAGTCGTCTCCAAATTGAAATTAATTTCTTATCCATATTTAGTTACCGTACTGGCATTGTCTAACGCAGGATTTATTTGCAAATGCTTATCAAGTTCCATCTTGATCATGTTTGAAACATATCATTTTAACTGCACCTAGAACAGTTTATTTTAGAGGTTTATCAATAATTAATCCATGCTCTCTGAGTGTCTGGATATAAGGATCATTATTCATCGCGGTTTTTTCAAGAAGGTTTGCGTTATTATACCTTTCCACTAGTTCACTAATATCTGATTCAGTAATGATAGTATTCTTGAATGTAAAATGATCCTTGGGAAACATTCTTAATTCCGCTGGGACATAATGAAAAGGCAACGTCAGGCCCAAAACAATTAAAATAAATATTATCCATCCCAAATAACTGCGTTTTGCTTTGGGTATTGTTTGTATTTCTTCTGACATAGTTTTAGGTTTTAGTTATTATGTCTTCGATAAACTTTTCGTTAACTCTGTAGTTTGTTGCCGCCTTTGTATAAACAAGAAACGAAAACTATTTAATATTTCATAATGTCGCGTAAAAGACTAGAATCAGTTTTTAGCGATAACCCTCTTTTTTGGCTTCTGGAGGATTTAGCTTCAAAATGCTGAGTAGGGTGTCCATTTTAATCTCGGCGAATTTTCCAAATAAATTTGCCCGGGGGTATATGTTTGTTTGTTTATATCTAGCTATAGATTCATTAATCCTTCCCGTATTATACAGTGTACACAGCACTCCAATGTTATTGCTTATATCTAGACCTGTTTCACGAATATATTTCTCTTGGATTTCTTTTATCTCGAACGCACAATATTTTATATTTAGACTTGGTGTCAGCAAAGACCCAATATTTTCCTTTACTGTTTTAACTGGACAGTTTTCACTCTTTGCAATAGCACTATCAATTTCTATACTTTTCATAATGGAAATTTGACACAACCCAATAGTCCATATCAAACCATGCTTTAATCTAAATCCAAACTCTTGGTCAGATTCTCTGGCCATTTTCATATTCTCTAACTTCTGTTTTGTGACTTCTACGAGTTGTTTTAAATATGATTCGGACTTTGATAGAAATTCGGTTTTTACATAATATTCCTCAAAATAATTTGCTGGGCCTTTATGAAGACTACGTTCAGCAATCACAATACCCATAATTATCTTTGGAGAGATACAGTAATAATGACAATATTTATTAATTGTATCCAGGTTTTGATTAATGTCGCTTATGGCAGAATTGTCAATAGGGGTTTTTTCAATATTAATCGAATCTGAGTAAAAAATACTCTTATAATTGACATGGAGTAATTTGTAAAGAGAAAACAAAATCAAAAATAAGGCGAAAGACAGTAAAACAGCTTTTTTCATTTGTCAAATAGCTTTTACTACAGTCCCTTCAATTGATGCCTTCATTAGCTCAAAGACATTTATTAAAATTAAGGCAACGTTATTTTTGTAGTCTTTAAAATATTTATTGGGAACATCTTGGCCAAAGCCATCGAAGTAAATTCGAGATTGATCAATGCCTTGCGAAATAATAATACTCCTTATCCGTTCCGCAGCTTTTTTGCTATCGACTACTTTTTGAAATTGATCTTTATCTAAGTTATCATTGGAGTATCCTGCTACAAATAGAACAAGATCTTTACGTTGTTGGAGTTTATAGACAATACTCTTTATTTGAGCCGATTGATTATTTGAAATTACCGTACCGTCTGTATTTTCTAGAAAAAGTGTATTAGTGACAATTGGGCTGGAAATATTTGAAGTAATTCCTTTTGATTTTAGTTCGATGATGTCTTTTTCGATTGGATTAATCAAAGAAAAAATAAACCAAATCAATAATGCGGTACCTGAAATTACAGAAATCAATGTTGGAACCCAATATTTTACCGGTAAGCTAAATCTAGTGTTTGCTTCTGAAAGGGGATCCTGGTTTGATGTTTTTGCCAGAACTTTATTCTGATCAATGTTTACTAAGGTGTCTCCGTTTTTTGGTGTTTCCATATGTATTTAGGTAAAGCAGTTAATTCCTTTATAATAACAAGAAAGGAAAAATACAATCTATTTCGGTTTAACGGCAAATTCAATATTTGTTACCGGATGGATCTCCCAAGCAGTATACGAGTGCATGGGATTTTTGCTATTCCCTTTTTTACCCCTGTACTTTCTTTTGGCTGGATTGGGATTTCGCATTTGGCTTGCATGAATAGCGTCATAAAAAAGCTGACCTGTTACTTTAACATACACCTCGTGTTGCATGATATTGCCTCCTCCTGAAGGCTCCTTATTCTCATCTTTCAAGAGTCTTTTCTTTATGAAGTTTCTATTTTTAACACATAATGCTTTTAATTCTGTATTTGAGACAAAATCTTCAAATGGAATCTCTACGATAAAACAAGAATCTGTCCATTCAGGATGAAGCGTCAGTTGGATGTGATAATCGCCATCCCTGTGATCATTACTCGAATTTTCTAACGCAACTAAGTGTAAATACCCTTTGGTTGAAATGATATCGCCTTCTTTTAATGCTCCTACTTTTTTAGGGATGAGCACTTCGTCATAATCGTTGCTACTGTACTCTTTATCAATAAGTGGCAACTTTATTAGCGTTTTTAAGGATACCGATTTTGGATTTGCGTTGTCAATGAAATTCGCAGCAGACGTTTTTATTGTCCATCTATCAATACCTGGTTCAAGAATTGTTTGACTATAGGCAAACAATAATAAAATAGATAGGAATGCAAACAGCTTTAGTTTTAGATTACTTCTCATAAATAAAGAGTTTAACAAATACTCGCATAAAATACGACGTTCTAACTCAACCTGCAACCGTAGTAATACGCATTTTTTCGAAGAACAAGTAAAATTAGCCATGTTGTTTTTCTTCTCGGACGCTGGTGTTTTCTCCACGAACCACTACAGCTACTAATGTTGGTAGAAGATATGAAAAGCGAGCCTTTAAGACAATGGAGAGACGAAGGAACGGAATTGACTGCGAGCACCTCACCTGGCGTGAACAGAAAAGCGACTGCAGGGAGCGATGTTCACACAGTGCAGAGGCGGTAACGTGGCATATGCAATATAAGCTTAGCCATGTGCCAGTGTAGCCTAGTAACGCAGGTGAGGGAACGCAGGCGAGCACTTTATATCAGCGAGTGTACTGAGCCTTGCTGAAGAATGAAGGTAGGCGAAGGACACAAGAGCTGAACGAACGGAAACAGGTTGAGCTGCAATTATTGTGACAAAATTGCGATAGCAACCTTTGGCAATGAAGGTGCAATAATGCCAAAATAATAATTAGAAAATTATTGCTCCTTCGTTGTTTTGGCGAAATAATTGGCGATGCCTGTTGGAGAGAGACCTTTCTTCCTGATTTTTGTCCGCTCAGGTCAAAAGAATGCTGCACTAAAATCGGGATAGTATAGATTTATGCCAGCAACGAACCCTTCAAACAACTAAAGCCCATGGCTCAAACTATTCAAAAGGAAAATCTTACAGAACCAAAACGGTTGAAAACATTTGCAATTTTCTTTAAAAATTACATGAGCGTGTCAGCATTGCTAACAGCAGCTTTGCCAATTCCAATTACCTCATTTGGGCTTATCCCTGCATTCGGTCAACAAAAGCATTTTCTCGCAGTTTACACCTCTCTCTACTGTTTCCTGCTGTTGGCGTTTATATTTTTCTCTAGACATAGTATAGCCAAATTGCTTTTCCCAAACTATTTTAGTGCTAAAGCAAACAGCTTATTTAGCCGTTCCTTCAGTTTTACTATCGCTGTACTGCCAGCCGTTTTTATAGTGCTATCTATTTTCTGTGTAATTACCTATCATTCGATTCTTGACAAGAATATAAATCAAATCAGAACGGATATAAGCAAGGATTCAACTCTTGAAAGCAACAAATCGCCAATTTTTAAGTATTACTTTAGTATTGATACGCCCCTGGTAAAAGTTAAACGACTTGACCAAGAATTTATCCTAAATGAAACTCAGGTTTCAGCATTGCATTCTGGTAGCAACTACTTAATTTATTATTATTTAGGGATTTTTATTTTTGCAGAAATGGCGTTTATTTTAATGGCAATGAAAGAATATCTACAAGACATTTTAGGACTAACCGAACTTAATTTAATATTGGGGCAATTAAAGAAACAAAAAAGCAAAATTGAATCCTCTTAGACATCTGCCTACTTTTTATCGGTTACCTGGTAAGCCGAATCTAAATAGGACTTTGATAATGCTACGAAAAAAACTCTTCATAGCCATCAGGATAAGGGTTAGGTGAAATATAACATCCAAATTTACAACAGTGGATATACCGTCCACTTGAAGCATCCAAGAATACGATAAAAAGTGTAACGCCCAGGTAATAGCCTGTATAGTAAAATGATTTTGTCATAGATCAAGATTTAAAGGTGAATAGAAAGCCTAGGCACGTTCTAAATGCAAACCCAGACTAAGCCAAAAGGAAGCTGGCGTAAATCCGTGGATGAAAATGTCGAAGGAGTTGATTCAGCTTATGCAGGATGTGAAGATGATTGTCAGCACAACTGTTTTAAGAGCCAGTCACTTTTGGCGTGTCAAGGTTTGCAATTATTTTTGCCCAGGCTTTTGATTCGAATTAAAGGCTACGCCTCGGAGGATGCTGAGGACTCTACGAAAGGCTTGCTGCCAAGCATCAGCAATTCGTTTACCTGTACCTCGGTGATGTATTTCTTCACACCTTCTTTGTCATCATAAGTACGGCTGATTAGTTTGCCCTCTACGGCAATTTCTGAGCCTTTATTGAGATACTTTTCAACTATCTCAGCTACATTGCCCCAAGCCACGAGGTTATGCCAGGTCGTTTCTTTTACTTTCTCACCTTGAGCATTACGATAGGTTTCATTTGTAGCAATTGAGAATCTTGCAAGCTTCTTGCCTTTCTCGGTAGTTTTTACTTCAGGTGTGTTGCCCAAAAATCCGATGAGCTGCACTTTGTTTTTTAATGCGTACATCTTTTAAGTTTTAATAATTATGAAAAAGTATTGTTTACGTTGTTACATCATGCCTTCATCTGCGAATGAATAGAAGCCATCGTCACTTACGATTATGTGGTCGAGCACCCGGATATCAAAATAGCTGGCAGCAAGCTTGATCTTCTTTGTGATGTCATCGTCTGCCTGAGACGGCTGTAGGTTACCGCTGGGATGATTGTGGCTCAAAATGATTGAAGTAGCGTCTTGTTCTACGGCCTTCTTTAATATTAATCTGGGATCAGCTACGGTTCCGGTTAAGCCGCCTTTGCTTACTATTTCGAAGTGCTTGATGCGATTGGCTCTGTTAAGAAATAGCACGGCAAAGACTTCGTAGTTGTAGTCTTTCAATAAAGGCTTTAGGTAACAAGCTATATCGTAACTGTTTTTTACCGTGACTCTTTCAAGAGGTGAACAAACCTCACGTCTCCTACCTATTTCTAACGCTGCTGCTATAAGTGTAGATTTCGCCTCACCTATCCCCTTAATCTTTTGGAGATCATTCACTGAAAGTTTTCCAAGCTCACTCAGATTGTCACCTGCTAGCTTCAGGATATCTTTAGCCAGGTCAAGAGCGGATTTATCTTTAATACCGGCGTTGATTAGAATTGATAGCAACTCTGAATTTGATAAGGCTGAAAATCCGTTAGTAAGAAGCTTTTCTCTGGGCCTATCTGAATATGCCCAATGACTGATAGATGCTGAGGAATTTTCCATTGCAAATATGTTTTGGTGAAGAATGAGTTGAAGTAAAAGAGTGCGACGCAACTAATGCTTAAAACAGAACTAAGAGATGGTAAAATAATTCTCCCCCTCTCTTTTAAAAGATATTATTCTGTCCGTACAAAAAATTTGCTTTATTGGCAGATGATGGGCGGTAGGCAACGATCACTCCTATGCCCATGGGGGTCATTGAGGGTTGGTAAAGAGGCGGGGGATACCTAAAAACATAAATATCCAAATGAAAAAATTGGAGATTTTTTATTAAAATAAAATGAGTTAAATTTTGGTGCAGCTCAAAATTTAGGATAATGGATAAAATACCTTTAAGTATGTGGGTAAAGAATATTCAGGAGAGTTCTTTATTTACATTCAATTATCATCAGGATTCTCCTCATGTCTATCACGAATTGCCTCATCTGCTCTATCATCTAAATCATCGTCCCAAGCAAGATCTGGTTGGTGGCTGAAATCATCAAAATTTTCCATTTCTGACTCATATTGTTCTGCACGAATCTTGTCAATTGCTTCTGACCGAATATCATGCTCTTCTAAAGCAATGTTCCGGTGTAAATAGCAAACATAAAGTAGGTGGTTTACCATTTCTTCGTCCATTATATCAGCGAGGCAATCAGTCCAACATTTTTTAACCAATGCAAGAGAATCATAAACTTTTTGGACTGAATGATGTTCACCGCTAGCATCGTAGAATTTAAAATGATTAAATAATCGCTGATAGAAACGCACGTCAAATTTGAAATGGCAACGATTATAGAGGGTACAATATTGGTCGAGTGCAGACATTTTCATTTCTTTTCTGAAGTGAGAATTTTCAAATTTGTCGATCCAAAAAAACAAATTCTCATCATTTTCAATAGTTTCTGGGACGTCTTTCATGTCTATCGTCTTACCCATATTCGAGTCTATCCAGGGAGACTCACCGTTGTATTCAGTTGATTGTAAAAGGTCATGCATTTTATGAAATTCATCTAACTCATTGAAAAACGCAGCCTTTTCACGATTATTTTCTTTTAGATAAATATCCAATTGTTCACATGCTACGGGATTATTGCGAATTTCATTAGTATGTATAAATCCGGTGACCTGAGTTTCAAAAATCTTTTTCCAATTAAGATTTTCATTTCTTGTCAAATAGGGTTCTGGCGTAAAAAAATATCCCATTCTGTCTAGGTAGTTCTTATTGGTAGTGACATCTAATGGATAATTAGTAAGAATAATCGGTAACGAGTTGACGATGTCACTTGAGAAAACGCTAAATAAATCGTATTTGCCCTGGCTTGTATTTACCATTGTCTAATGTAAGAAATTATATAGACATATCATACATGTTATGATACCATGTATGTTATCTGGCAACCTTTGGGGTTGTGAACAACATAAGGGACGAAAAATACCTGAAGGCTTTTGGAGAACACGTAAAGAAATTACGCCTTAGAAAGAAATTATCTAGGGAGACGCTCGCTGTCCACTCGAATATTGAAACAATGCAGGTGTATAGAATAGAAACAGGTAAAACCAATGCCACCATTTCGACAGTCCAGGCATTAGCCAAAGGTTTAGAAATTCATCCTAAAAAATTATTTGATTTTGACGTCTAAGAGCACAAATTAATACTGTAAATTAACTTCTCATTTTAAGGCGATTTGTGACTCAAAAAGACTGAGTGAAGTCATCCATAGTCATCGAAAAATAAGCCATCCCTGAAGCTGCAAATGGCTCACAGAGGCATCGGAATTTAAGATGTTATCCAAAGGCAGAAAATGAAAAATTATTTACTCCAGTTTATCTGTCAAAAAAATTCAATTTTAGTATTACTATTGGACCCATTTTGCAATATTGCACTTTGAATAAAATGCCAAAAAACTGCAAAGGGTAGAATGCATTTTCTTCGCCTCACACTTTATAAAAAAATGTTTTTGCCCAAAATATAATTTCACAGATTAATTGGCCTCGTCTATATCCAATAAAAAAGGAGCAGCACTAGCTTACTCCTTTTTTATTTTAGTAGGTATCAGTTAAGAGCCTTTTAAATCTCTTGCTTTTTTCGAACTTTTACTCATGTCGAATCCTACATTTTGAAGACCTCCACAGTGAGTTTTAGATTTTCCAGCGTACGGGCTATCATAAACATAGCCAACTTCTCCATTTTTTTTATAAAACCAGAGTCTGTCACCCTCTGGGGCAAAAAAGCTCGTAGCTTTTTTTTGTCGTCTTACTCCATCCCTTAGAGTAGTTTTTAAATGATTCTTTTTCAATGTTTTTTATTTAAGAAACCAAATTGCCAAAACTTGTTATTGTTGGCATGTCATCCTTTGATTTTGAGGGCATTCTTACGTTAGAACTCCCACATTGTTCTACTTCGGCATATTTCATTCTTTTAATTGTTACTAAAATTGTTTCGAACATTTTCTGCTTTAGTTTATTAAGTTTTCGAGCTAACGTAGCCGCATACATTTACTCGATGATGAAATAAACTTCATCAAATTGACATAGCATGACTGGCATGCAAATAAATTTGGACAGACAATTAGCAAATCGGCCTAAATCTGCTATAACAAGTAGGAGGCCTTCAACTTACCGAGACAATAGGGATAAAATAAATTCCCGATTTTTAAAAGTAAGCAAATATACGAAAAATTCAATTTACAAAAATGACTTACTAATTTAAGGTTGTGTATCAGTTCGAAATGGTATAAGAAAGAAAGAGGTCAATGTTTTTAATCCCCTACGCTAGAATACCTCGCATTCAATGTCTCATTACTTTTAGTAACCTTTCTTTGCCATCCGGCACTGTATAATTCATTAATATTCTGTCGTTTTTGACCGCTTCATAAAAATCCTTAAGCGTTTCATAGTTACTATTAGAAAAGTCATTTTTTATCGAAACTGCAGTATTATCTGTTCCTATTTGTATAATTGAAATTGGGCCACCTATTTTAAAGGTCAAATTTGCCGCTCTCGCATAATCATAAATTGTATTCTCAAGTTTATCAAATATTGACCCTTCCTTTGTAGCATTTATAGCAGCATATTTCATTGCTGCCGCATCACCAACAATTGTGCCCCTGCCTATATGATGTGCTAATACTCCTTTATCACTCATTCCAATGATTTCTGCCTTACCATTTACATAACCGCCTCCAATAAATTGATTTGATCTTCGTTCTGGAAAAGAATCTAATGGGTAGTTCTTTTCTAAGTATTCTTCAAAATTATTAAATGTATTAAGAAGGCTTGTGTCCTGAAATGAAGTATTATTAAAGTCTTCAATAATCTTATAATAAAAATTATATCCAAGCGCAAAAGCCCCTTCAATTGCCACAATGAATTGCTTGAGTTTAAATGATTTCCTAGCACTATCAAAATATGCTATTGGTGGTATTGTATGGTCATCAGTTTCGTAATAGCATCCTCTCGAATCCACAGCTATGATAATAGAACTTGGTGTTATAGTTGCAATCACTAATGTACCCTGTTGAGAAAATGAATTTGATGACAATAGAAGAAATATTTTAATTAATAAATACCTACTGGGCATAATAAAGAATTAATCCGCTATTTGTATTATTCTCAATACGCAAAAAGCGGTTTTATTAACTGCGGTGTCCCAAGGCATGTAACCTTGATCCTTGGTGCGTTTTTTGAATCTGCAATGTACAAAATACAATGCGACAGTATAGCCACGCGATTCACCTTTCTTACTAAATTGAAAGTTTGGATAATTAAACGGTAATTGGAATAATGTAAGTTGCAAAAAATATATGTCGATTATTTTTTGAAAAAATACTTACTAAATTCTTTGGTGAATATCGAAAAAAGTTGTACGTTTGCATGTCGTTCTCCTACTTGAGAACTACCTGAATTACCTCCTGAAATTTAATTCTGAATCACTTCTCCTGAATTACTTCTGATGGTTATCGTTAACTGATTTAAATATTGGCTTAAAATCATTTAGCCATGTCAAATTTTAGCGTCGAACAAGTAAAAAATGTAGAACCAGCATCCAAATTTGAATACTGCGTGGCAAAAAAAATCGCAGATTCACTAATCGAAACCCTTGAACCATTTTGTGAAAAAATACACGTTGCCGGAAGCATCCGCAGACAAAAACCCCTCGTAAAAGACATTGAAATCGTATGTGAACCCCAAAGGGTGTTCTTCCAAACTGAATTATTTGGCAATGGCGAGCACCTGGTAATTCCAAAATTTCGTAATGCGGTTAAATTGGTATCAGAATACGTCATTAGGGGTGGCATTGATGGCAGATATGCTCAAATACGGCTGAAGGCAGGCATTACCCTCGATATGTTTCTCCCTCAGCCACATGATTATTTCAGGCAACTAGCAACCCGTACAGGAAGTGGAGACTACTCGAGGTTTATAATTGCCGCAGCCTGGCTAAAAAACGGATGGTGTGGAACAGCTGACGGTCTTCGTAAAACAAGTGAATGCACAAAGGAAGGTAATAAATGGAAATGCTACAGAAATAATCCTGAATTACCACCCGTTTGGCAAAGCGAAGAGGAGTTTTTTGGCTGGATCGGAGCTAAATATGTAGAACCAGCAGAGCGAAATGTTTAAAAATGACTGTTACCCAGATATGAAACTTGAGTAAAAAATGCGTTCAAGGTATATATAGATCTGGTGGTACTTCTACTACTACCTTCTTTCTATATTGTTATGTGCGTACTTTTTTTTACTAAAGCTGATAATCAATCCTGGATTGAGTTTGATGTCTATCGTGTATTTAAATTGAATTGCTCGAAATTTCTAATCAAATCGTGAATTTACTCTCTGTTGCACTGAAGTGTTATAGTAATGATATGAATATGGCTGAACACGAATACAGCCATGGTAAAAGATGTGTGCAGGAGCTTAGATATACCTGCAAATTTAGATTTAGACAAATTATTGGGTGAGCATCCATTTAATAAACCAAATAATGCCACAAAGGACAAAATAGCCTTTATATGCAATACCATTTATTATTTGATGAGAGAACAAAAGAAAAAACTGGCTAAACAAAATGGATATATATACGTGCAATCGAAAATTATAAAACAATACATACCTGACTATCACAAATACATAAAGTATCTTTTGGCTGCCAATGTTATAATGTGCAATAAAACCTATCGCAACAATTATTATTCAAAAGGGTATAAGTTTAGTGATTACTATCCTATTGGAACTCAAAAGCATACTATTAGATCTTGCAAATTTGCACAGCATATTGACACATGCTATATCATACATGAGCATAATGAGAAAAAACGGCTAAATAAAGCGTCCCATCTTCAAATTTGGTTTAATGAAAATCTTCATTTTGATAAAAAGAAAGCAAAGCGTTGGATTCATGACTCGTACGTCTCGTATTTACACGCAATTGAAGACGCAAACATAGGCTGTAAAGAATATGACGACGCCATAGAAAAAGTTAATGCTAGGCATCGGAAATATACAAAGGCCGTTTACAACTTTGAACTGAACAAACTTAATTATAACTATTCTATTGATAAGATTGGATTGCGGTATCAGACTATTTTAGTTCATATGAATAAACGATTGAGAAACTTTATCAAATATAATGGAGAGAGGTTAGTAGAATTTGACAACAAAACAAGCCAGCCATATTTCAGTTTATTGATCTTTCAGCCAAGGTTCTATTTTACACGAGAAAGCAAAGATGCATTGACATTGAAAAAGCTTCATCCTGTGTTATATAAACGTCTAAAAGAGGATGGCTCCTTAATTCAATTGCAAAAAATAGCTCGGGATGTAAATAAATCTACTTCTACTGTTTCTGATGTTAAATCTTATCAAGAAGATATTCTTAAAAAGGACTTTTATCAAGTAATTGCAGATTTCATACCGGGGACTCAATCAAGAGAAATTGGAAAAGATCAAATATTCTCATTATTATTTGAAGACTGGGATAACGTTAATTATGGCACTCCTTACATTAAAGCTTTTAGAAAAAAGTATCCTACTGTATTTAAGGTTTTTTCAATTTTAAAAAGGAGAAAGCATAATGAATTTGCAGGATTACTCCAAAGAATTGAAAGTGAAGTAATGTACAGGACTACAAGAGCATTCTGTGACATGTATCCCAACGCACCTATATATACCATCCATGATAATTACATCACCACGGTGTCTTATAAACAGCATCTGCGTGAATTATTGGCTACTGAATTAGAAAAATGGACTGGGTATAAGCCAAAACTATCTGAAACAAACTGGAAACCTGAAAATGCTAAAATTGAAATAGAAATATGAATTGCACAAAAGTGAAGCGTTAATATGTCGATACAATTTCAATATTTTGGAAGAGATTATTTGGAAGCCTATTACAGGCTTTGAAAACCTTTACAAGATCAGTAATACAGGTGTTATCATAAGCCTTCATAAGAGAAACTTAAATCGAGAAATTGCTCAGCGAATTGACAGGGCCGGATATCTAACCGTAAGGTTAAGCAAAAATGGTATTGTTTCAACTCAATATGTCCACAGGTTATTGGCTAAGGCCTTTATTGATCGCATAGAGGGCAAATCATTTGTGAATCACGTCGATGGTAGTAAATTAAATAACAGTCTTGAAAATCTTGAATGGGTAAGTCATTCTGAGAATATCCAACATGCTTATAGCATTGGCCTAATTAACAGAACTCAAAACATTAGCAGAAAAGTCATCAACATTTGTTTAGGAGCAATATATCAATCCATAAAAGAAGCTGCTTATAAAAACCGCATACCATATAGTACATGTAAGAATTTCTTAAATGGCAATAGGAAAAATAAGACTTGTTTGCGGTTAGTTGCTTAATGCAGCACCCTAGGCAAATTTATTTTCAACCTGTTTTAATCTTTCATTCTGCCGTTGTGATTCATTAATAGCATAATGCTTCAGTGTTACTACACTTGAACTATGTGAAGCCATTGCCGCAGCATCATTTATGTTTAATATCGAAGCGATTTCATCAAGATTAATGTGTTTAAGCGAATAGAAATCCTCGTTAATGCCAAGTTTTGTTTTAATATGCCTATTCCACCTTTTGGTTATTTGGTAGGACTGTATTGCAAATTTGCCAGGTAACAAACCTTTTGAAAAGATAAAATCATCACCAGTAGCAGACTCAACTGCCTTGTTCCAGTACTCAAGGGCAATATTCTTAATTGGTCTAATCACTTCTTTATATGTTCTCCCTTTCTTTATAGTGATAATAAAATATTGATTTTTCAGATTAACATCTTTTCTTTTTACTTGCATTATTTCTGTGAGCCTTGCACCTGAATGAAAGAAGATTTGCATAAATAGCCAAAACCTGTATTGATGCTTGTGGAGATATTCATTGATTATTTGTCTATTTTCAATTGATGGGAGTTTACGTACTCTCTGAATACTTTTCTTTTTCGACAAATCTCTGAGTGGATTTACCTCCACCGTCTCCAGTTCAATTAACTCCTTATAAAGTATCATTAAATAGCTCCTGATCTTATTATACCTATATGCACTTTCACCATTGTAGGTGTCAATGTGTAAAAGCAATTGTTTAATATGTTTTCTACTTATTGAACTTATAGGCAAATTAGAATACCTGAGTTGTATTGCTGCTGAAGTAACAAATTTGAGTGTGCTTCTCAGGTCCCTTTTGGTAGACACAGAAGCTGTGATTCTTTTTTCTGCCATTGTAAGTGCAGTAATAAAGGAGGTAGTGGGTTCTATTTCCGGTTGAGGTGAAACTATTTCAATATTCTTGTTTGTAATGGGATTATAAGCCGTGTTTTTGAGTCTTCCTACCTCTTCGCCAATAACTAAGCGTGTATCTGTTTGCCGGTCCTGAATCGCTTTATATTGATTCATCCCCTTTATAATAACAAGCTTGCCTTTTCTAAACTTCGGATTTTCTTTAAATGAAGGGTCATAAAACCTATAATAGACATACCAGTCTTTCTTCATTGAAGCTTTAGGTGATTGCCAGTTTTTTGGATGAACCTTTAGGTCTGAGCAGTAGCACTCGAAAGGAAGCTTAATCATAGTTTTAGCATTAAAAGTGTTAACGAAAGTGTTAACTCTAATACCAAAACAAACAACATAGGATAAAACTAAAAAAGCCTAAATCCTTACTAATAAAGACTTAGGCTTATGTACCGGAGAGCAGACTTGAACTGCCGACCTTCGGGTTATGAATCCGATGCTCTAACCAGCTGAGCTACCCCGGCGTACCATCCGAATTCGGGGTGCAAATATAGGCGATTTTGCTAAATCGCGTACCTCATGGATATCCCCCCCACATTTTAGTATTAAAACGACAACGTGTTACCTTCATGTGAGCAGGAACAAGTTGGTGGATATCACTAATCAGGTGCAGGATGATTTTGGGAGATAGTTATTCACAGCCTCTTCCTGCCCGCATTTGCATTTCCGGAATTATCTCTTTATTTTCAGAAGGCGTTAGATCCATTCCTGTCACGAACCTTCCTTTTATTTTCCACTATCATTTCACTCATCCTAAAACTAACTTTATGAAATGGCTGCTCCCTGTATGCCTGTTCACGCTTTTTACAGGCTCGATCATCATTGTTTCGATCAAAGAACAAAATAATATTGCTTCCGGTTCCAATAGTGCCAGCTACGGTTATTTGCATTTTAACTGGAGCAAGCCGGATGTATCGGATGGTATAATGAAATATTGGCGGGAGATTCCCATACGAAAGCAGGCAGTAAAAAATATCGTTTACTGGGATTATGGTTTCATGTTCCTTTACTGCCCTTTCTTTTTGTTTTGTTTGTATTATCGTTTGCGCCAGGAAACGAGAAAAGCAATAAAACTTTGGTTAAGGATATCCATGCTCGCGATCATCGCCTGCACGGTGATCGATTTTATACAGGACACAAAGATCCTTCATTATGTAAACTCCGGGGCCAGGGTGACTGATATGCGGGTATATACCTGGCCGAAATGGATACTGCTGGGATCGGTATTGCTTTGCCTGCTGGTGGCTGTGTGGCCGATCATCAAAGCAAAACTTGCCGCGGTATTTGAAGGCGGAATCAAGCCAGGATTCAAGATGGTAATTACCAGCCTGGTACGTTATCTCGCAAGATTGATGGAATCGGTATGGCTTTTCTTTCCGGGTATATTGTTTTTGTTGCTGGCGGTCTTTTGCTTCTGGACGGCCGGGCAGGGAAAGGATATCATAGCCGCCTTTGTGAGGAACAAATCCAACAGCGCTACAGAAACGGTCTTCAACTATGCCAGGTTTGTTTTCTTCGTCGCTATCGCATTCTGGGTATATATAAGCTGGTATTCTTCGCGAACGAT